>ERZ761609.506-NODE-506-length-44983-cov-37.722289_pt1 | contig 44983 bp, 33 predicted proteins | sample MGYA00511163_ERZ761609 | MGnify/ENA primary metagenome ERZ761609 (study PRJEB28899, sample SAMN02445070) | bioreactor sludge metagenome | biome: EBPR sludge | place: Australia: Brisbane, Thorneside Wastewater Treatment Plant | collected 2011-12-16 ... | reverse complement strand
GCTCCTGCAGCCGGGGCAGCTGCAGGTGCGGCTACCACGGCGGCAGGAGCATCGGCTGCGGGTGCGGCGGTCTGGGCGTGCGCGCCCCACCCGCCAAGTGCCAGGCCAACGCCCAGCAAGACTGTTGCAAGTAGCTTTTTCATGGTGTTTGCTTTCTGTGTGCAGAGTTGCAGCGGATCAGAGGGCGTCGGTGCCGGTCTCGCCGGTACGGATGCGAACCACCTGCTCGATGGGGAACACAAAAATCTTGCCGTCGCCGATCTTGCCGGTGCGCGCAGCACCTTCGATGGCTTCGATCACGCGGTCAACCAGCTCGTCAGCGACGGCGGCTTCGACCTTGACCTTGGGCAGAAAATCGACCACATATTCCGCGCCGCGGTACAGCTCGGTGTGGCCTTTCTGGCGGCCAAAGCCCTTCACCTCGGTCACGGTGATGCCCTGGACACCCATGCCCGACAAGGCTTCACGCACCTCGTCGAGCTTGAAGGGTTTGATGATGGCGGATACAAGTTTCATGAGAACACACTCCTCAGGGATGACGATGACAGGCATCAAGCACAGACCGTGCCAACTTGCACCCACCCTGCCGTACCGACTGTGGGCAGGGCCAGCCTGAAAACAGCCAAAATCACGCTGTGCGCGTCCCAACATCGACCGCAACACGGGCCACCGCCCAACACCGCACCGAAAAAGTGCATACAGCCGGTGCACGGGTCTGCACCAAACCAGGGAGTGTTGTTTTGAGCCTTTCCGTGATCCAAAGCCGTGCATTGCTGGGCCTGAGCGCCCCACAAGTGTGTGTGGAGGTGCACCTGGCCAATGGCTTGCCCAGTTTCACGCTCGTCGGCCTGGCCGACACCGAAGTGAAGGAAGCGCGCGAACGTGTGCGCTCTGCCTTGCAGAACAGCGGGCTGGAATTCCCGGCCAACCAGCGCATCACCGTCAACCTCGCGCCCGCCGACCTGCCCAAGGACAGTGGCCGGTTCGACCTGCCCATTGCCCTGGGGTTGCTCGCGGCCCAGGGTGTGATCGACCCCGCCCGCCTGGCCGACCATGAATTTGCCGGCGAACTCAGCCTGGGCGGCCAACTGCGCCCGGTTCGGGGCGCGCTGGCCATGGCACTGGCCCTGCAGACCGACAGGCCGTCCGTTGGCCGGGCGATGCCCACCCTGGTGCTGCCCCCTGGCAGTGCGGAAGAAGCCGCGCTGGTGCCTGGCACCCGTGTGGTCCGCGCACGCACCTTGCTCGACGTGGTGACGCGGCTTCGGCCACCGGGCGATGCCACACACACGGCAGACCCCGACGGCTGGGCCGTGATGTCGCCGGTTCCACCCGCCCAGTCGGCACGGGTGCCTGACCTGTCCGACGTCAAAGGACAGGCTGCGGCCCGCCGCGCGCTGGAAATTGCGGCCGCCGGTGGCCACAGCCTGTTGATGAGCGGCCCACCCGGCGCAGGCAAGAGTATGCTGGCCCACCGATTCGCGGGCTTGCTGCCCCCCATGACCGATCAGCAGGCGCTGGAATCGGCCGCGATTGCCTCGCTGACCGGGCGTTTCGACATGGCGCATTGGGGGCAGCGCCCGACGGTTGCCCCGCACCACAGCGCCAGCGCGGTGGCTCTGGTGGGCGGCGGTTCACCGCCCAAACCGGGTGAAATATCGTTGGCCCACCATGGTGTTCTGTTTCTGGACGAGTTGCCCGAATTTCCACGTGCCGCGCTGGAGGCCCTGCGGGAACCGCTGGAAACGGGCAGTGTCCGCATTTCCAGGGCAGCGCACCAGACCGAGTTTCCGGCCCGCTTCCAGCTGATTGCCGCCATGAACCCCTGCCCCTGCGGCTACCTGGGCCACCCCACCATTGCCTGCAAAGACACGCCCGACCAGGTGGCCCGCTACCAGGCCAAGCTGAGCGGCCCGCTGCTTGACCGCATCGACCTGCACGTGGATGTACCCGCCCTGCCGCCCGATGAGCTGCTGGCGCCAGACAAAGCCAACGGTACTGATAGCAAAGAAACCTCACAGGATGTGCGCAAGCGGGTTATTCAGGCACAAGAAATTGCCGAGCGCCGCCAGGGCAAGCCCAACCATGCCCTGCAAGGCACCGAGCTGGAGACGCAAGTGACGCTCGACGATGCAAGTCGGCACTTCCTGAACAAGGCAGCCGCCCGGCTCGGCTGGTCGGCCCGCAGCACCCACCGCGCCATGCGGGTGGCGCGAACCATTGCCGACCTGGCCGGGTCAGACCAGGTTCTGGTCAGCCACCTGGCTGAAGCGGTGCAGTACAGACGCCAGGCCTCTCCTCCACCCGGCCGCTGAAGCCCAAGTGGTGATACCTGCATGCGAACACTGATCATTGACGACCACCCCACTTTCAGCAACGGCCTGCGCCTGTTGCTCAGCGCCTTGGGGCTTGCCCGGGACGCCGAAACCTGCACCCGCTCCGAGCAGGCATGTCAACTGCTGCAAGCTCGGCAGTTCGACCTGATCCTGATGGACTGGGTGCTGGGCAGCGAAAGCCTGAGCGGCACAGCACTGATCGCCCGACTGAAGGAACTGGCCCCCGACACACGCGTGGTCGTGGTGTCGGGGGCAGCCGATGCCACCGCTGTCCGAAACGCCATCGACGCGGGTGCTGTGGGCTTTGTACCGAAGGAAACCGACTCGACCACACTGATCGAAGCCATCCGTGTGACCTCGCAAGGTCGGATCTACTTGCCTGAAAACGCGTTGACCTCCAACCCCACCCCACCGTCAAACCCGAGCGGCGAACCGCCGCCTGCACCACAAGGGGCTCGACTGGCAGATGCCTACCCCGACCTCACACCCCGCCAGCGAGACACACTGGTGTGCGCGTTGCGGGGTGAACCGAACAAGGTGATTGCGCGGCAGTTGTACCTGTCAGAAGACACCGTCAAACAACACCTGAAAGCCGTTTACCGGGTCTTGAATGTGCGCAACCGGGCCGAGGCCATCTACCTCCTGGCCAGACAAGGGATACAGGTGTTCGAATGAACCCCCTGCACGCACCGGCTGCGAGCTGCCCGCCCGCACACAGCAGCGATACGGCTGCCGCCGTCGCCAGGCTGGTGGAAGACCAGTTCGTCGACACCTATCTGCGCAACAGCGGCAAGGCGCAAATCGGCCTCTTTCTGTCTGCGGTCGTGGCCGCGCTGATCTGGAACGGCCGTGCCCACAGCGTCTGGCCCTTGGTCTGGCTCGCGGTGTTCGGCCTGGTCACGGGTTGGCGCTACCTGAAAACCGCCGACTTCGTGCTGGCGGGCCAAGGCAACGGACGTTTCCGCCGCGTGGAGTTGACCTTGCTGGTCAACGGCATCCTGATGGCGGCGCCTTTGTCGGCGTTTGCCGCTTACACCGAACTGGAGCGCATGGCCATCTCCATCATCCTGATGGCGACAGCCACCGCATCCACGACCACCACCAGTGGCTACCGCTCGGTCTTCCTCGCTTTTGCGCTGCCCATGCTGGCCCCACTGGCACTGGCCTGGGCGCTGGCCCCCCACCCCGATGCCACCTGGCTGAGTACCTGGGGCATTTCCGTCCTGATCCTGTTCTACCTGGGGTTTCTGGTGAACGTGGCCCGGCAGGTGGCGGCCGTGTTCGTCCAGTCCTGTCAGTACCGCCTCGGTGAACAGCAGACCAACCTGCAACTCAAAGCCGCGCTGGACGTGGCGGACGAATCCAACCGGGCGAAAACCCAGTTTCTGGCAGCCGCCAGCCACGACCTGCGCCAGCCCCTGCACAGCATCAACGTGCTGGTGGCCACCCTGTCGCTGCGGCCACTCGATGCCGACACACAAGACATTGTCCGCCTGCTCGATTCGGTCAACCAAACGATGTCCAGGCAGCTCGACACGCTGCTCGACCTCTCCAAGCTGGATGCGGGCGTGGTCGTTCCCCACATGGCCAGCCACCGGTTGGACACCCTGGCCCTGGCGCACGCAAAAGCCCTGGCACCCGTCGCGACCGCCCAAGGCGTCAAACTGGTGGCGGACAACGCGCCTGCCATCGCTGTGACGACCGATGATGTGCTGCTGCGCCGCGTGCTGAGCAACCTGACCGACAACGCCCTGAAGTTCACCCCCTCTGGCGGAAGCCTCCGGCTGAGCGTGTGGCAGGCAGACGGTCAGGCCCATCTGTCGGTGGCAGACAGCGGCATCGGCATCCCGCCCGAAGCACACCATCGCGTGTTTCAGGCATTTTTTCAGCTCGGCAATGCCGAGCGCGACCGCCAGAAAGGGCTGGGGCTTGGCCTGTCCATCGTCCAACGGCTGTGCAACCTGATGGGCATCAGCTTGCGAATGGAGTCAGCCCCAGGCATGGGCACCACCATCACACTGTCCTGGCCGCTAGCGTCAACCCTACCGGCAACAGCAGGCAGCACCCCATTGCAGGCACTTGCCCCCGTCAAGCCCGGGCTGACCGTGCTGGTGCTTGACGACGATGCGACGGTGCGGCAAAGCATGCGCCTGTTCCTGCGCCAACTGGGTTGCCAGGTGCTCGAGGCCAGCGACACCGCACACGCCGTGACCCTCGCGACACAGCACCCGGTGAACGTCCTGCTGACAGACCAACGCCTCAAAGGTGACGACACAGGCATTGCGGCCATCGAGCAGGTCAGAGCAGTACGGCCGGACATGACAGCCGCCATCGTGACCGGGGACACCGCGCCCGACAGGCTACAGGCCGCCCTGAGCACGCAGGTGCCGGTGCTTCACAAACCCGTGTCGCTGGACAAACTCACCGCGCTGCTGGCAGGCGTGCCTGCAACGGCAGTTACCGTTGAACGCGATCATTTGCGCAGCGACTGACGCCGCTCGTCACGCGGCTGACTGCTGGTCACCCACTGCAGGAAAGCGTCCTCTGGCATCGGCCTGCCGAAGCCATAGCCCTGCAGCTCGTCGCACCCCAACGCGGTCAGTGCCTGGGCAGTGGGCATGTTTTCGACACCCTCGGCCACGACCTTCAGGCCCAGCGTGTGCCCGAGGCCGATCACGGCCTGGACGATCGCGGCATCGGCCGCATCGTCCAGCATGCCGAACACAAACGACTGGTCCACTTTCAGCTTGTCAATTTCGAAGCGCTTCAGGTAAGCCAGACTGGAGTAACCGGTACCGAAATCGTCAATGGCCACTTCCACGCCCAGCGCCTTGAGCGCGCTGACCTGTTGCTGGGCAAACGCCGGGTTGTCCATCAGGTGTGATTCGGTCAACTCCAACTCCAGCTGCCCCGCCGCCAGCCCGGTCTGGTCGAGCGCCTCCCTGACCTGCGCCACCAACTGCTCGTCTGCCAACTGGGCAGCCGACAGGTTGACCGACAGCTGCAACCCCGCCATGCCAGGCTGGGCAGACATGGCCACCCATTGCCGACAGGCCTGGCCCAGCACCCAGGGGCCAATGGACCGGATCAACCCCGTTTCCTCGGCCAGTTGAATGAACTCGCCGGGTGGCACCTGGCCCAGCGTCGGGTTGTGCCACCGCAGCAAGGCCTCGGCACCGTGCAACCTGCGCGAACGTGCACTGAGCCGTGGCTGGAAATGCAGGCTGAATTCTCCATTCGCCAAAGCGGTGCGCAACTGTGCCTCCATGCCCTGGCGGGCCAACACACGCTGGTCTGTCTCGACCGAGTAGGCGCGAGCCGTGTCCCGACCGGCCGACTTGGCCTCGTACATCGCGGCATCGGCACGGCGCATCAGTTCGTCTTCGTCGGTACCGTCCTCCGGGTACAGCGCCATGCCCACGCTGCACGACACCGACAGGGTATGCCCCTCCACCACCAAAGGCTGGCGTACTGACGGGATGAGGCGCTGCGTGACCAGGGCTTCCAGCTCTGCACGGCTGGCCACGTGCCGCATGACGATGACAAACTCGTCCCCACCCAACCGGCTGACGGTATCGTGCGAGCGCACGGCCTGGACGAGTCGTCTGGCCACTGTTCGCAACAATCCGTCGCCAATGTGATGGCCCATGGTGTCGTTGATAAGCTTGAACCGGTCCAGGTCAATGAACAGCACTGCGACCTGCTCATGGGCAGCGCGCGCTGCCGCCAGTGCCTCGGTCAGGCGAATCTGGCACAGAGCGCGGTTGGGCAGCTCGGTCAGCACATCGTGCTGGGCCAGGAAACGGATGCGCTCTTCCTTGGCTTTGCGGTCGGTGATGTCGATGGCAATGCCGATGTAGCTGGCATGCACGGCTCCGCCGTCCTGCCGCACCGCCGACACCATCAGCCATGCCGGGTAGGTTTCGCCAGATTGCCGCCTGAACCGCACCTCGCCCTGCCAGTTGTCTTTGTCAGTCAGGCTGTCCCATGCGGGGCCGGGGCCGTCCAGCAGGAAAGCCAACTCCTCGCCCAACACCTCGTAGTACTCATACCCCGTGCCACGACAAAACGCCGCGTTGACGCTCATCACCTGACGCTTCGCGTTCATGATGATGATGCCTTCCGACGAGGCCTCGAACACCTTGGCCCACAGCTCCAGCCGCTGCTCCATCACCTTCAGCACGTTGATGGGCGTGAACGCCGTCAGCACGGCATCCTGCCCCTGGTAGGTCAGCCGCCGGGCCGAGAGCACCGCCCAGGCAGGCTCTGTGCCACCCAGCCAACGCACCTCGAACTCGTCTACCGCCCCACGGTCGGCCAGGCGCTGGAAAAACCGCGCACGCACCCCAGGCTCCAACCCGGTACGCCACGGGTCCACCTGGCAAACGCCTATCCAGGGCCGGGCTGGGGTATTGACGTGCAGGATGTGATGGTCGGGCACTGAAGTCACGACCATGGGAATCGGAACCGCTTCTGCCAGTTCGTGCTGCGCCTCAGCCGCACGGGCGCTGGCGGCCAGTTCCTGCTGCACCTGACGGTCCTGATCCAGCTGCGCCAGCATGCTGTTGAAAGCGGTGAACAGGCGACCGATTTCATCCGTGCTGTGCCACTGTGCCCGCTGGGTGTAATCGGCGGTCAGCCGCACCTGCTCGGCCACATTAGCGAGGCCACGCAAGGGCCGGGCAATCTGGGCAGCCACCAGGTACACCACACTCAAAATGGCGGCCAGCAGCAGCAATGCGGTGCCCAGGTGAACAAACATGCGACCATAAAGGCCATCCACACGCGCCTGCAGCAACCCCGTCAGGGCCTGCAGACCTTGCGCCCATGCAACATCCAGCGCCTGCAACGCAGCCTGATGCGCTTCGGCCAGGTTTCTCAAATCAACTGCGTCAGGCGCCGTGTCTTCGGCCAGTTGGGCCAGCGCCACCTGATAGGTCTGCAAAGCGGCCAACACGCCCGACTGGCTGGTGTGCAAAGCCTGCTTCAACGGCGCGCCGCCTGCCACGATGGCTTGCAGGTAATCGGCCTCAATGCCCTGGCGCACCGCGTCCACCCGCCCGGCCAAGGTCAGCAAATGCACCTCCTTACCCTGCAGCGAGACCTGACCCGACGGGCTGAGGCCAAACGGCTGCGTCAGCGCCCGGCCTTCATGCAGCACCTGAACCAGCTCGGGAAAGCGCAGAGCCGTGATCGACATCACGTAATAGCTGTCCAGGTCAGGGTCGAGGATCAGGTTGGACTGGTTGGCCACGGTCGTCAGCAAGGTGCGTGCGGCCTCCACCAGTTGGCGCTCGGCAATCAGGGTTAGAACAGCACCGCTGCCAGCCGCGATCTCGGGACCACTGGCCCCATCTGGCAACGCCTGTGCAAACCGTGTGGCCACATCCGCCGAGCGCAACTGCGGGTCGCTGGACTGGCGCACCGCAGCCAGACGCGCCCTGGCCTCCTGCACCTGCCCTTGCAATGGCCGGGGCGCTACCAACTCGGCCATCAGGTTCTGGCGCACCGCTTCCACGTAGGCGGTGCCCACGACCTCTTTCTGCGTGAAGTCGATGCTGTCGAGCTTTTCACTGATCAGCAACCCTGACACATAGATGACCGCAGTCAGGTCAAGCAGGTAAATGAGCATGAGCTTGCGCCCCACGCCCAAACGGCCCAACCAGTGAGAAAATCTTGATGTCATGTGGCACGGCTCCGGGTGTCAACCCTTGACAGACAATTACCTGACCAGCGCACAAGCAATATCCGCACCAGACCAGTGCACCATGTCGCTTCATCCCTCCCATTCCAACACCCCACCCGCCACTTTTGTCGGCTGGTTGTCCGTGGCCCAGCTGATCAGCTGGGGCTCGGTGTTCTATGCCTTCAGCATGCTGCTGGCACCGGTCGAGGCCGAGCTGGGGGCCGATCGGGCCGAAGTGTCGCTCGCCATGTCGCTGGCTTTGCTGGCTGAGGGCCTGGCGGCCTACCCGGTGGGCCGATGGATCGAGGCCGGGCACGAGCGTGCGGTGATGACTGTCGGCTCGGTGCTGGCTGGCATGGGTCTGGTGGCGCTCAGCCTCACCCACAACCTCCTGACGTACTGCGCGGCCTGGGTGCTGCTGGGGGTGGCCATGTCGGCCACGCTGTACACACCGGCATTTGCCGTGGTCACGCGGCGCTTCCCTGAAAGCTTTCGCCGCCAGATCATCACCATCACGTTTCTGGGTGGTCTGGCCAGCACGGTGTTCATTCCGCTGATGGCCTGGCTCATCGCCACCATCGGCTGGCGGCACATGCTGTGGGTGATGGCAGCCTGCCAGCTTTGCCTGTGCGCGCCCATCCACGGCTGGTTGCTGCGGGGTGCGCCACGTTCGCTGCTGGAACGCAGACGGGAAGCCCGGCGGCAGGCCGCTGCACAGCCCGACCGTCACCTGCAGCCCGTGGACCCGTTTCTGGCTGACGCCACGGTGGTGTTCATGCGCAAACAGCGCACCAGCTACGCGCAGGCACTGCGCAGCCCGGCGTTTGCACTGGTGGGGGTGTTCCAGGTGCTGATGATGGGCGTGACCGTGGCCATCGCGTCCCACCTGGTGAACCTCCTGCTGGAAAGCGGCATGCACCCGGCCTGGGCCATCGCCCTGCCCGCTGCCATGGGGGCGGTGCAAGTGGTGGGTCGGTCGCTGCTGTTCCTGTTCGAGCACAAGGCCAACGTGCACCATGTGAACCGCGCCATTCCCGCCCTGATGCCCCTGGGGCTGCTGGCACTGCTGGCTGCGCTGGTGTGGTTCAACGGCAACCCGTATGTGGCCTTTGTGTTCGTGGCGCTGTACGGACTGGGCAACGGCATGCTGACCATCGTCAAAGGCACAGCCGTGGCGCAATACGTCAGCCAGGAACATGCCGCCAGCCTGAACGGCGCGCTGGGGCTGCCCACCGCGCTGGGCCGCGCGGCCGCACCGTGGCTGCTGGGCGCGCTGTGGACACCGGCTGCGGGCTACACCTGGGGCCTGTGGGCGTTGCTGGCCGCGAGCCTGGTGGCCATGGCTGCACTGGTGGCCGCACAGCGGCTGTCCCGCATGCACGGATAGCATTAGTGACACAAATGGCGTCTAACGCTTTATTCACTTCATTGTCAGCTATTGTTTTTACCAAACAACCGTCTGGTATCGTCTCGGTTTTCAACAGGAGCGCTTCAACATGGGCAAATCAGCATCAGCACAGTGGGCCACGCAGGCCGTCACACGCGCTTCGCGGCGCCAATTTGGTCAACGTATGGCCCGTACGGCTGCCGCCGTGGCAGCCAGCGCGGTGCTCGCCTCGGGCATGTGGGGTGCGAGCACGGCCCACGCCCAGACCACCGGCAAAACAGTGAAGATTCTGGTGGGCTTCCCGCCCGGTGGCGGGACCGACGCCATCGCACGCGTGCTGGCCGACAAGATGAAGGACGAACTCGGTCAGCCCGTGATCGTCGAGAACAAGCCTGGTGCCGGCGGCCAGATTGCCGCCCAGACGCTGAAGGCTGCAGCGCCCGATGGCACCACGCTGTTTCTGTCGCACGACCACACCGTCACCATCCTGCCGCTGGTCACCAAGAACCCTGGTTTTGACCCCGCCACCGACTTTGTGCCGGTGGCCGGTTTCGCCACCTTTGTGAATGCGTTTGCCGTCTCGGGCGGCACGCCGGCCAAATCGGTGGCCGAGTATGTGTCGTGGGTCAAGGGTGCAGGTGCGGGCAAAGGCGCGGTGGGCATTCCGGCACCGGCTTCCACCCCCGAGTTTCTGGTCAAACTGATCGGCCAGAAGTACAGCCTGGATCTGGTGGCTGCACCCTACCGCGGCAGCGCCCCGATGATGGGCGACATGCTGGGCAACCAGATTGCAGCGGGCGTGGCATCGGTCCCCGACTTCATTGAAAACCACAAGGCAGGCAAACTGCGCGTGGTGGCCGTGCTGGGTGGCCAGCGCCAGGCGGCCCTGCCCGACGTGCCCACCTTCACCGAGCTGGGCCTGACCGGCCTGGAAGACATGCCGTTCTACGGCCTGTTTGCCCCCGCAGGCACACCCAAGGCCGAGCTGGACCGCGTGGCCGACGCGCTGGCCAAAACCGTGGCCAAGCCCGATGTGAAAGACCGCCTGAGCGCCATGGGCCTGACGGTGGGTTTCAGCAGCGGTGCCCAGCTGGGCGAGCGCGAGAAGGCCTACCGCGCCACCTGGACCAAAATCATCCAGCAAAGCGGCTTCACCCCCCAGTGACGCAGGGCGTCTGACGCATCCGCTTCGCGGCCGACGGAGCAGATAGGTTGGGCTGAGGGGTTGCGTTGGTGGTTTGCGTTCTCGGATTGCGTCCGGTCAGCCGACGGGATGACCCCGAGGGGGGGTCATCAGACGCGCTGAGGCTCCCGGGCCATGCACACCCGGTCACGGCCGGTGGTTTTGGCTTCGTACAGGGCAGCATCGGCCCGGGCCTCGAGTGACAGCACGTTGTCGGTGTCAAACGCCCAGGCCACACCGGCACTGGCCGTGACACGCCTGCCGCACGGGAACGCATGGCGGCGCACAGCAGTCAGCAACCGTTCGGCCAGTTCGCGCGCCTGGTCGGGCGGGGTTTCGTGGCACACGATCAAAAACTCTTCACCCCCCCAACGGCACACGGTGTCCACCTGTCGGGCACCCGCCTGCAACAGCCGGGCAAACTCGGCCAGCACCTTGTCGCCCATCAGGTGACCCATCTCGTCATTGATGCACTTGAAGTGGTCGATATCCAGCAGAATGACCGACATGGGCCGCTGATAGCGGCGCACACGCTCCAACTCGCCGGGCAGTGCCTGGTCCAGGCCATGCCGGTTGGTGAGCCTGGTCAGCTGATCGGTCACCGACAGGCGCTGAAGCTGGGCATTGAGCAGCTGAAGTTTGCGCATCCACCACATGCTGGTGAGGCCCGCCACCACCATCAACGCGGCCAGCCACAGCACGCTGGCATAGTCGGTCACCACCGCCGTCACGGCCTTGATTTCCACTTGCCGCTCAACCGCACGGGCCCGGTCCTGCGCGGTGAGTGTTGCCACGCCCTTGTTGAGCAGGTTGCGCAGCGTCACCTCTGACTGGGCCACACCGATGCGCAGCAGGTTGTCGTACTCGGGCACCTGCCCGGCCACCCGCAGGTTGAACCAGCCTTCGGTCTTGATGGTGTGAGACGCGACGATGAGCGATCGGATGGTCAGGTCGGCCTTGCGCTCGTTGACCAGGCGCATGGCCTCAGTTTCGTTGCTGGTCTGGACAAGGGTCAAGTGGGGGTAATCACGCTGCAAGCGTTCCTGCACAGCAGTACCTGCTGGCAAGGCCACAGATTTGCCGCGCAGGGCGCCCAAGTCGGAAACAAGCGGGGTGTCCTCCCGGGCGATGACCACATTCGGATCGATCAGCAGCGGTTCGGTGAAGATGAGCCATTCCTCCCGTTCAGGTGTGCGGTTGAGAAAGCTCATCAGCGTGCATTGCCCGGACTTGGAGGCAGCCAGCGACTCTTCCCAGGTGCGTGTGATGTGCAGCCGCAGTTGCAGCCCCACCCGCTCGGCCGTCAGCGCCAGCAAATCAGCTCCGATGCCCACATGGCGGCCATTGGGGTCAATGACTTCAAACGGCCACCAGTCGGGGTCCACGCAAAAGGTGACCGGGTTGTTCGCGGCCAGATAGGCCTGCTCTTTTTCGGTCAGCAGCACGCCATTGCCCAATGAGAGGCCTTGTGCCTGCAACGTACCGGCTGACAGGACTGCAAGCGCCCACAGGCATGCCGCGCGCCGCCACCGGCGTGCCACATCTGTCAAGCTGTCACAGCGAATCCACTTGCCCATGCATCAGAGTCTACTGCGCCAGCCTGCTGTGGCCGGTACAGTGGCCTGTGCAATGGCCGGCGACCGCTCAGACTCGCGGCCTGCGCCCGCTCAGTTGCCCGTTTCAGTTGTCGGTGTCGGCAGCCACGCACACCTGGTTGCGGCCACTCCGTTTGGCACGGTACAGCGCCTCATCGGCCTGGTTGATGAGGTGGCGGTAGTCAGGGTGCCCGGTGTGCATCGCCAGGCCGATGCTCACGGTCACCTTCAGCGGGGTGTGTTCGTTGACATGGAACTCCGCCTGTTCCACGCGCGCCCGGACCTTTTCGGCAATCTGCTGAGCGGCTGCCGTATCGACCTCGTTGACAACCGCCAAAAATTCTTCGCCGCCGTAGCGGAAAAAGAAGTCGCTGGCTCGGCCATGGGCCATCAAGAGCGCGGCAATGTGCTGCAGCACCCGGTCACCGGTTTCATGCCCATGGGTGTCGTTGACGCGCTTGAAATGGTCCACGTCAATCATCAACACGGCAAACTGGTTTTCCTGCCGACGGGCCAGGCTGAGCTCCCGGCGCATGATGGTGGGCAAAAAGCGGCGGTTGTAAAGCTGTGTGAGCACGTCGCGCCCCACCTCCATGTCGCTCAGCCGGTCGAACATCGAGTTGACGAGGAAGCGGGTTTCTTCCAGGTCGGCCAGAAAGTCGCGCAGCACCGAGCTGCCGTCCGGGGAGCGACCGGGCTGGGCGGGCTGATGGTGACGGCTGACGACCAGGGGCAACAGGGTGCCGTCGAGGTGTTCGACGCGCTGGGCAATGCGCTCCAGTTCCGGCGAATCGTCAAACAGCAGCGGTGCCTTGTGCTGCACCCACAGGCCAAAGGCCGATGACCGCAACGAGGCGAGCGTGCCCATCTGCAACCCGGTGGCCAGACCACGCAGCACGGTGTTCTCCCACTCCGTGAGCGCACCCAGTTGCTTGTGGCGCTCCAGTGCTGCATTCTGGCCGGCGGTCACCATGCGGAAGGTTTCGTCGGTGCGTGCGCCCTGCTCGTGCGAACGCACGTAGGCAGCACTCATCTCGGCAAAGGCCAGGTCCATCAGGCCGCCGACATATTCAACGGCCAGCACCAGGTCGTTGCGGCTGAGGTCCGAGCGCACCAGCAACTCCACCAACCGCGTCTTGAGCAGGCGCATGCCGCGCGAGACCAGTTGCACCGGAATTTCCGCACGCGCATGGACCTCGCCCACCTGGCGCTGCAGCGCGGCCATGCCATCGGGGTCGTCATGCTGGCCGCCGAACAGGGTGTCCATCCAGCGCTGGATGGACGCGTGCAAGCGCGTGTGCACTGCGGTGTGCGAAAGAAACACCGTCGCTTCGGGGTCGGCCATCATCGCGCTGTAGAACTCGGTGGCCAAGGGCTCGCGGTACTGCGCCACAACCGCACCCACGGTTGCCAGAATGGGCGTGGGCACATGAGTGAGCACCTGGTGCCAGTCGGCATTCAGACCGGTTCTGGGCACCTCGGCCGATGCATGGCGGGTGGGCGGGGTGTTCATAGCGAATGTCTCCAACTGTTGTGTGTGCAGTCCCCCTGCATGGGCTGCCCGTGGCGGTTTTCAGCCACCCCCCTGTGCAGGCCCAAACGGTCAGAGGTTGGGCAACAACCAGCGCCTCAGTTCTTCAACCGGCAGGTTGCGCCGCTGCGCCATGTCGGCCAGTTGGTCTTCGCCAATCTTGCCCACGTTGAAGTAAGTGGCCTCGGGGTGGCTGAGGTAGAAGCCGCTGACGCTGGCTGCCGGGGTCATGGCCAGGCTGTCGGTCAGGCCCATTCCGATGTCGGCACAGCCCAGCAACTCAAACAGTTTGCGCTTGACGGTGTGGTCAGGACAAGCCGGGTAACCCGGCGCGGGGCGGATACCGCGGTACTTTTCCGCAATCAGGTCGTCAACCGACAACGCTTCGTCGGCCGCATAGCCCCAGAAATCGGTGCGGACCTTGTGGTGCATCAACTCGGCAAAGGCCTCGGCCAGGCGGTCTGCCAGGGCTTTGAACAGGATGCTGTTGTAGTCGTCGTGTGCCGCCAGAAACTGCGCATCCTTGTGCTCGGCACCGATGCCGGTGGTCACGGCAAATGCGCCGACATAGTCTTTGAAATTGAAGCTTTTTTGGGCTTCAGCGCTTTTCGATATTGAATTGTCTGCTATACCAGCATCGCCACTGCGGGGGACCACAAAGTCGGCCAGACAGCGGCTGGGGCGCAGGCGGGTCTGGCCGTCGGCATCTACAAAATCCTGCTTTTCGGTCTGCTGGCGCAGGCCGTGCCAGGTCAGCGCCACCTGACTGCGGGACTCGTCGGTGTACAGGGCGATGTCGTCGTGGTTCACGCGGTTGGCGGGCCAGATGCCCACCACGGCATTGGCCGTGAGCCAACGGCCCGCGATGAGCTTTTGCAACATGGCCTGTGCATCGGCAAATACGCGGCTGGCCTCTTCACCCACCACCTCGTCTGTCAGGATGGCGGGGTAAGGCCCGGCCAGGTCCCAGGTCTGGAAGAACGGGCCCCAGTCAATGTAGCGCGCTATCTCGGCCAGGTCATGGTTCTTGAACACGCGTCGGCCGATGAACTTCGGGCGGGGCGGGGTGTAGGTGCTGAAGTCAATGGGTGCAGCATTGGCACGGGCACGCTCCAGGCTCCACAGCGGCACCTGCTTCTTGTTGGCGTGTTGTTGGCGCACGCGCTCGTAATCGGCGTTCAGCTCGGCCACGAACTGCACCCGACCGTCTCCGATCAGGCTTTGGGCCACGCTCACGCTGCGGCTGGCATCGGGCACATACACCACGGGGCCGCTGTAGTTGGGTGCAATCTTCACGGCGGTGTGCACACGGCTGCAGGTGGCGCCACCGATCAGCAGCGGGATGCCCTGGTCACGGAAATGCGGGTCTTTTTCCATTTCGCCCGCCACATACTGCATCTCTTCCAGACTGGGCGTGATGAGGCCGGACAGGCCCACCACATCAGCCCCCACTTCTTTGGCCTTGGCCAGCACCTCGTGGCAGGGCACCATCACGCCCATGTTGACCACCTCGAAGTTGTTGCACTGCAAGACCACGGTCACGATGTTTTTGCCGATGTCGTGCACATCGCCCTTGACGGTGGCAATGACGATCTTGCCCTTGCTTTTCACGTCGCCACCGGCGGCCTGCATGGCGGCTTTTTCGGCTTCGATGTAGGGCAGCAAGTGGGCCACGGCCTGCTTCATCACCCGGGCGCTTTTCACCACCTGGGGCAGGAACATCTTGCCCTGGCCGAACAGGTCGCCCACCACGTTCATGCCGTCCATCAGCGGGCCTTCGATGACGTGCAGCGGGCGGCCACCATCGGCTTCGATCTGGCGCCACATCTCCTCGGTGTCGGCGTCGATGTGGGTGTTGAGCCCCCGCACCAGGGCATGGGTCAGGCGCTCGCGCACGGGCAGGGCACGCCAGGCGTTTTGCTGGCTGTCGTCCTTGGCCGCACCTTTGGCGGTTTCGGCGATTTCCACCAGGCGTTCCCCCGCGTCGGGGCGGCGGTTGAGCACCACGTCTTCCACCCGCTCGCGCAGGGTGGGCTCCAGCTCGTCGTACACACCCACCATGCCGGCGTTGACGATGCCCATGTCCATCCCCGCCTGGATGGCGTGGTACAGGAACACGGTGTGGATGGCCTCGCGCACGGGGTCGTTGCCGCGGAAGCTGAACGACACGTTGCTCACGCCGCCCGACACCTTGGCCCCGGGCAGGTGTTGCTTGATCCAGCGGGTGGCGTTGATGAAATCGACCGCGTAGTTGTCGTGCTCGGGAATGCCGGTGGCGATGGCGAAGATGTTGGGGTCGAAAATGATGTCTTCGGGCGGAAAACCCACTTCCTCAGCCAGGATGCGGTAGGCGCGTTCGCAAATGGTGATCTTGCGCTGGTAGGTGTCGGCCTGGCCCTGCTCGTCAAAAGCCATGACCACGGTGGCCGCACCGTAGCGCTTGATGAGGCGGGCCTGGCGCTTGAACTCGGCCTCGCCCTCCTTCAGGCTGATGGAGTTGACCACCGGCTTGCCCTGCACGCAGCGCAGCCCGGCTTCAATTACGCTCCACTTGCTGCTGTCGATCATCACCGGCACGCGGGCAATGTCGGGCTCACTGGCCATCAGGTTGAGGAATCGCACCATGGCGGCCTGGCTGTCCAGCATGGCCTCGTCCATGTTCACGTCCACGATCTGTGCGCCGTTTTCCACCTGCTGGCGGGCCACGGCCAGGGCGTCTTCGTAGCGCCCTTCCAGGATCATGCGGGCAAATGCCTTGGAGCCGGTGACGTTGGTGCGCTCACCCACGTTCACAAACAGGCTGCCCTCCCCCACCAACAAGGGCTCCAGGCCAGACAACAACATGGGCGGGGGCGAACCGGCGGAGGCACGGTGGTTCACAGTGGCAGAGGATGCAGCAGAAAAGGTCATGGGGCTCACCTGATGGGCACGAAACGGGCATGGCTACCCGGCAGGCAAGCGCAGTTGATGGCCTCACGGGCCTGGTCCAAGCCTGACAGACCGGGCCGATAGGGCTTAGGGGGCTGCTGCAGCGCTTCTTGGAGGGTCGACATTTTAACGGCGGTGTCGCGCAAACCCCACCTTGCATCCCGTTTGCCGAACCGGCAGGCAAGCAGCAGAAGGCCGCAAGCGTTTTGTGGCTGACAATGCATGCACACCGAGACAGCCAGTGAAAGACAACCATGCTTAAGAATCTGATCGACCGCATCCGCCACGCCACAGGCATGGGCCACGACCATCAAGCGGCTTGGAAACTTGACTTCAAGGAGCCCCAAACCAGCGAGGAAGCGGCCGCCGACATGTTGCGTGCACCCACGGCACTGATGGCACTGTCGCTTGACCAGGCCCGCACGGTTGTGAAGTACATGCAGCCGCTCATCATCCCTGAGGGCACAGTGATTTTTCAGGAAGGCGACGCAGACGATACCGGCTACATGCTGCTGGTCATCGGCGGAGAAGTCACGGTTGAAACCCTCATCGTGAGCCGCCAGACGCCGGACACCCTGACCGTTCTGGGCCCTGGCAGCCTGATCGGGGAAATGGCTCTGTTCGACGGTGCTGCCCGCTCGGCAACCTGCACGGCAGCGTCACTTGTGCGTTGCGCGGCGCTGTCGCGTGAAGCCATCGAAGCGCTGACGCGAAATGAACCTGCCGTTGCCGCGCACCTGATGACGGCCATCGGCCAGCGCCTGGCTGAGCGCATGCGCCAGTGTGACGAGAAAGTGCGTCTTTACAGCCATCTGGTGCGCACCATGCAGCGCGAGATCGACGCCCTGATGCGCTGACCCCGCCCGCGCCCCCGCACGTGCGGGGGCACCTGCGCATCAATCCCTTTTTGAATGCGCCTTGGCTTTTTGGGCGACACGCCTGGCCGCCATTTCCCGGCCCATGCCATCTGTGTTCACATCTGCCAGGCGTTTGCGTGCTGCCGGGTAGGCCAAGGTTTCTTCCAGTTCGATGTGCTCCTGGTAAAGGGCTTCGAACACGTCCAATGCGTGGTTCAGCTCGGTCACGTCAAACCAGGTATTGCCATCAGCCGCAGCGGAAAGACTGGGTTCAATGGCCAACCAGTTTTCTTCCAGCCAGCCATGATCCTGCGTCAGGCGCTTGGCTGCGTGCACCACCTCGGGGTCGGGGCTGGCGAGCAGCGCCGGAAACACATGCTTTTCTTCGTCCAGATGGTGCTGGCGGGCATCGTTGGCGAAAAAATCCAACACCTCTTTGGCTCGCTCCTGTGAGACGTGGTCCAAGCCATCGGTAGCGATCCGGTCAACCAGTTGGCGCAGCACTTGCAAATGCTCGCCGACTCGGATGTGGGTGGCATCCAGGAACTCGAACACCCCAGGGGGCACAGTTGATTTCGTCATGGCATTCTCCTGCGAACAGTGACAGACACGGGCAAGTTTCGTTTTGCTGCAATGCAGCATGTTGACCTGGATCAAATCGCCGTCAACTCGGCACACCGAATGGCCCGGCGTGTTGCTGCGATGCACCAAGGTTCAGCAAAATGTGTGCCTGAGCAGGGCATACAAGGGGCTTCAGCTAGGCAAAACGTGAGCCGATAGCTAAAATACCGGGTTATCGAGACGGCACAACCAAGCTGACACTACAGCTTCGGCACCGCCTCCAGGCGACTCCCGATCGCTACTGCGGCCTGCTCACCACCCTCGCCGCGCACCTTGACCGGTGCTCACACTGCGCCCCGGTACTCCAGCTGTTTTGGGTACAACAGCTATCGCGACTCACAGGAACAGGCTATGGCCAAAGAAGAATTGATTGAAATGACCGGCAAGGTCGACGAAGTTTTGCCTGACACACGCTTTCGCGTGACGCTGGACAACGGTCACCAATTGGTGGCCTATTCGGCTGGCAAAATGAAAAAGAACCACATCCGCATCCTGGCGGGTGACCGCGTGTCACTGGAACTTTCGCCTTACGACCTGACCAAGGGCCGCATCAACTTCCGCTTCATCGAAAACCGCGGTGGCCCCCAGTCCGGCCCACCGTCCACACCACGCCGTCCGCGCTGACGCGGCACGCCTCGTCAAGGGGCTGATGGAGCTGAAAGGGTGCGTCATGCACCCTTTTCTTTTTCTGGGGTCCGCAGAACGGACACGTCGGATCAAAACTTCATCCCGCTTGCAGCAAACAAAGACAGGTTGAACCATGCGTGTAGGCCCATACAGGGCCACACAAGCTGCGTCTGTCGAAACAATTCGCCTAGCAACAATCCCGGCACGATCCAGGCCCACGCCCACACGCCATGTGCCGGGGCGTGCACCGCCACAAACAGCAGGGCTGTGAACAGGTTGGCCCAGTGCGGGGCGTGCGGAGCCAACCGACCGGTGAGACGGACGGCGATCGTGGTCTGTACGCCAGCGCGATACACCCACTCCTCCAGCGCAGGTGACCCGACCAACGCCCATGCCAGGGGCCAACCACCTTGTACAACCAACGGGCGGCCCAACCCCACCCAAACCCAAGCCACCAGCGGACTGACCAGGCACACGACCAGCCAGGCCACCAGTGACCGACGGGTCATGACTGCTTCAGATGCGCAGGACGGCGACGGAATGCAAATCCAAGCAAACCTGCCAGCAACAGCACCAGCAGGCCCGCATCGTTGCCTTGCGGATTGACCGTGCAGCCCCCACCGGATGAATCGGAAGGCGGCGAGACCGGAGGATTCACGGGCGGGTTGACGGGCGGTGTGACCAGCCCCACACCCGGAGCGCCCGCTTCAAGTTCGAAGTCAGCCTCGGTGATGCGCTCCATCAGTTCGACCGGCATTTCTTCCGCCCGCGCGCCCTTCACCAATGCACCCAGGCTGGCGGTGCGAGAGCCTGCATTGGTCTCGGCTGTGACCACCGCAAAGTACTCACCAGCCTTCAGCACACCGGCGAGACTCACCGCATACTGACCATCGCCCGCGCGCTGGTCGGGAGCCACGCCATCGTCTTTCAACACCAGGTTGTCCAACGCCACATCACCGTTTTCATCGAAAACTGTCGCCGTTACCGACGCGCCCTTGATGCGCTTATCTCCGCCCAGCATGGCAGATAGAACCGGTGACAATCCGGACGCCAGCGTCCCGCCTGTGACCTGCACAGCCAGGGCCACTCGCGTCAGGCCGGCCACGTCCACCGCCACCCAATCAGCTGTGTTGGCCGTGGCATCCACGCGCACCTTCCAAAACCCATTGCGGTTGGCCACATCGGCTCCGAGTGTGAACTCAGCCAAACCGTCCGGACCCGCAAGATCGAAAGACACACCGCTCGGCAACGAATTGCTGGGATGAACCTTGCCATCAGGCCCCACCAGCGCAAAGGTCAGCCGCTGTGCGTCAGCTGGATCGAAATACAACAATGCAGAAACTTCGCCATCGCTGCTGGCAGAGGCCACGCGGAACGAAGTTTCAAACGAGCCTCCCGCTTTGAGTGGCTCGCTCAGACCAAAGGCAATGCCCGCATAGGGGTCGGAGTGAGCTTCTTTCACTGCCTTGGTCGCATCCTTTGCTGCATCGGCACCATTCTTTGCGGTGTTGTAACTGCCACCTGTTGTGGAAGCCAATTGCGCCAGACCTACCGTGGGACCACCTGCGCGCTTGCGTTCCAGGGCGCGACGTGCCTGCTTGCCTTCGGGTGTCGACCCTGTCAGCCCCAACGCATTCACGGCCACCCGGTCGCTACGAATGTCTTGCGATACCTGTGCAGGTACCGTCGCCTCGGTGCCGGTCAGAAAGTGAACCGTCGCGGGATCCCCCACTGCACGATCAGCTGCGACAAGTTGCCGGGCCCGGGCAAATGCAGAAGCGGTGTCAAACACGCCATTGGCATCCGGCGTCAACGCATCGAGCGCCTGCGAGAGGACCTGTTTGCCCTCGATACTGGCCGCTGTAGAGGGCACCACCAGTCCGTCTGTGGCCGATGGGAACGCGACAATGGCATACCGCACGTTGTCCTTGGCTTCATTCACCATGGCCTTGGCCGCCTGAACGAGTGCGTCAAAGCGCTCTTTGGGCAAAGTCCGGTCGACCAGGATGACATCACGGAACACCGGGTTGGACACAAACACCACATTGAGTTTGCTGTCAAAACCGGCGACCGGTTTGGTCAATTGGAGGGTGTTGGCATCGACGCCTCTGAAGGCCTCAAAAAAAGTACGGCCAGACGAACGCATCGCTGGCGGGTCTTGGTCTGGTGTACGCGTCAGCATCTCCCACGCGCTCAGCCCCCGGTCCCCAAAACCCATCGCACGCGCCTGAGCGGTCTGGCGCTCTGCTGCATTTGCGTAGTCTGCCGGCGTTGAAAGGGACACGAACGACAGGTGGTTGTTCATGATGGTGTTCTTCGGGGTGTCAACCCCCGAAGGACTGCTGGGGTCATTGGGATCCAGCGCTTTGCCATCTTCACGGTACTCGTCAAACAAGCCATAGGTGTAATGCCCGAGTTCGTGTGTGATCACCTTACCCAACTCATCGATAGACTCGGGGCGGTTGCTCATGGCCAGGTGATTGAAACTGGTGCCGTTGCGCATGTTCCAACCCGGTGCGTTGGCGGCTGAACGGCCGTCGGTGTTCAGCATGCGTATGTCAACGTTGTTGCCAAACAGGGCATTTTTGTAAACGTAGACTGTGCCCACCTTGTGACGCCCTTCAGTCATGGTGAACTTGCTTTGCGCCATCACGCGCAGCACACTGGTGATATACGCTCGATCCAGTATCTGCGAGGGGTTGGACACCTGAGGTGGGGGACTGTCGAAATCCCAGTCCACGTTGACCACGTAGTCGATGGTATTCACATCCGCCACCGCCGTGAGTGGGTGGTTGGCCGCCACTGCCATCGGGTTGAAAGGAACAGCCAACGCCGTCATCAAAGCCAAGGCAAGTGAACGCCGGAAAATACCTTGTCGCATGTGTGATCCCCTGGTTACGCGTCCGTCCAAACGGACACACGAAAGATTGTGACGCGGTGGCAACCGCATTGCATCGGGCTTTCCCTGATGACAAGATGATGTGCCTCACTCAGGCCACCCAATCATTGAGCCACCCCCTGACCTTGCCCCCCACCATGCAAACCGCCCAAGCCCTCATTCGCCAGCTCGGTCTTCTGCCCCACCCTGAAGGGGGCCACTACCGCGAAACCTACCGCAGCGCGCAGTCAATCGTTTTGCCCGACCGTTCGATCAGCCGCAACGTCTGCACAGGCATTTACTTTCTGCTGGAGGCAGGAAACTTCTCTGCATTTCACCGCATCGCCTCTGATGAAATGTGGCACTTCTATGCAGGGCAGGCCATCGACATCCTGGAAATTGACGAGGCGGGTCAACTGCAGTCCACCCGCCTGGGGCCCGACATCACGCACGGTGACACCCCCCAACACGTGGTGCCTGCCGGGCGCTGGTTTGCGTCCCGGCTGTCGGCAGGCGGTGCGTTCGCACTGGTTGGGTGCACGGTGGCGCCGGGGTTTGACTTTGCCGACTTCGAGCTGGGCCAACGGGCCACACTGTGCGCGGCCTACCCTCAACATGTTGACACCGTGTGCGCCCTGACTCGGGCATGAAGCCTGCTTGCTGTCTGCTGAAAACACCCACACGCACACCGTCACCAAGGCAATGGCCGCCTCCCACACACCCGCTCACCCCACAGACTGGCACCAGCAGGAGCTGCTGCTCATGCGGGAGGTGATGCGGCTGCTCGGCAAAAGTCTGGCTCCCGAACTCGTACTGCGGGAAATGCTGCACCTGATGAGCGAGCTGCTCGGCCTGAACCGGGGGCGACTGGTGCTGGCTGACGACAGCGCCGCCTTGGACCCGAACGCGCCACGGACCGCGCGCATCTGTCATGCCTATGGGTTGACCCAGGCCGAATGCCAACGCGGGGTCTACATGCCGGGAGAAGGCATCACCGGCAGGGTGCTGGCCAGCGGGCTGCCCGCCATTGTTCAGGATATCGATGCCGAGCCGCTGTTCCTGTTCCGGGCGGTGGCGCGGGAACAGCTGCCGCCCGAAACCGTTGCCTACCTGGCCTTGCCCGTGGAGCTGAACGGTGCCACGGTCGGTGTGCTGGGTTGCCACCGCATCCGCAGCCGCCAGCGCCACCTGAACGATGACCTGGCGCTGCTGCGCGTGCTGTCCACGCTGGCAGGACAGGTGCTGCAACTGGAGCAACTGGTGGCCGAGCAGACGCGCCAACTGGCGGTGCGGAACGCGCAACTGGCACGCGCGCTCGACACCCACACCGCCCGATACGGTCTGGTGGGCCAGTCGCCACCGCTCCTGAAAGCGCTGGGCGAGCTGGAGCGGGTGTCGCACTCGCAGGCCACGGTGCTGCTGCTGGGGGAATCGGGCACCGGCAAAGAGCTGTTTGCCCGGGCCGTGCACCTGGCAAGTGGGCGCAAAGAACATCCTTTCATCAAAGTGAACTGCTCGGCCATTCCCGAGACGCTGTTCGAATCGGAACTCTTCGGTCATGAACGTGGTGCGTTCACTGGTGCCACCCAGGCTCGGACGGGCTGGTTCGAACAGGCCCAAGGCGGCACCATTTTTCTGGATGAAGTGGGCGAACTGCCCCTCGCGCTGCAAGCCAAGCTGCTGCGCACCCTGCAGGAAGGCACGCTGGTGAGGCTGGGGGGCACGCGCGAAGTGCGCATTGACGTGCGGCTGGTGGCGGCCACCAACCGAGACCTTTCAGCAGAGGTGGCTGCCGGGCGCTTCCGGCAAGACCTGTACTACCGCCTGAACGTGGTGCCCATTCGCCTGCCGTCCTTACGCGAAAGGCGTGACGACATCCACCCGCTGGCGTTGCACTTTCTGAGCCGCGCCAACCAGGCCCACCAGCGCAACGTGCACCTCACGCCCGAGGCCCTGGCCCTGCTCGATGCCCACCCCTGGCCCGGCAACATCCGCGAGTTGGGCAATGTGGTGGAGCGCGTGGTGCTGCTGGCCGAGCACACGGCCGTGGGGGCAACCGAACTGGCCCGCCACCTGGGGCACACCGACACGCCCCCCGCCACGGCGGCCACACCGGCGGCCCAGGTGCCCGCCCCACCGTGGCCCGCCTCCCCGCTGGTGCGCGAGTACCAAAGCGCCCAGTCCCACTCACCCGACCAGTTGGCGATGGTGCTGGCCCAGCACCAAGGTAACCAGTCGCGGGCGGCACAAAGCCTGGGGCTGACGCTGCGCCAGTTCGCCTACCGCCTGAAGAAAGCGGGGTTGCGTTGAGTCGACATTGTGGACAATTTGTTAACAATTGGTCGACATACCAGGCAGACATGGGCGTCATGATGCCCGAAGTTATGCAATTTTATTGATAGCTTGAGCATCAATCTAAATAAGCGCAAAAGCTATTTTTATTTGACATTTTCTGGCACAACCTGACATCTGGCATGGCAGTTGCGTTGGAGGTTGTCGAGGGGCACATGTCGCCCCCGGCACCCATGACCCAACGTTACCCCTCTTCATAGGAACCTGCCATGTCCATCGCCGACACCACCGCACCCACCACCGTCAAGGCTTACCTGCGCCCGATTGACGCAGCCGGCCTGGCCACCTTTGCCGCAGGCGGCAAAGCCAACCCCGCCCGTCGCGGCACCAACAAAGTCCACACCGTGATGGAAGGCCAGTACCGCAGCCTGTCGTACGTGGGCAACCACACCCCGGTGGTGGTGGACGAGCCGCTGCACCTCTTCGGCGAAGACACCGCGCCCGCGCCGGGTGAAATCGTCCTGTCAGGCCTGGGGGGCTGCATTGCAGTGGGCGTGACGGCTGTCGCCACATGGAAGGGTGTCAAGCTCACCCGACTGGAAGTGTTCCTCGAAGGCGACATTGGCAACCCCGCCGCCTGGGGTGCGGGGGGCGCCCTGGAGATGACGCCTCCGCAGATGGGCTTCCAGGCCATCCGCGTGAAGGTGCTGGTCGAAGGCGATGCCACCCGTGAGGAGTTGGACGAAATCGTCAAGCATGCCAATTATTACTCGCCTGTGGCCAACACCATGCGCAACCCCATTCCGTTCGAGATCAGCCTGGCCTGAACACACGGCACCTCACCCCTCGGCCCGCGACACGGGCCAACACGTGACACACCTTCCTCCCTCACCCTGAAACCGGAGTCCGTCATGAACCCCATCGACATGCCCGCAACCATTGTCCAAGCCACCACCACAGAAGACCTGCTGCTGGCCGTGCACAGCATCGCGCAAGGCCCGTTGGCGCAGCGGGCGCAAGCGATTGATGAAGGTGCCTACCCGGAAGACCTGCTGAAGCAACTGGCTTCGCTGGGAGCCATGGGGGCACACATCGACCGCCCCGGCCAGCCCGGCGACTACATGGCGACCATCGCGGCGATGGCCGAGGTGGGCAAAGTGTGCGGGGCCACTGCGTTCATGATGTGGTGCCAGTCGGTGTGTGCGTTGTACATGGATGCATCGGACAACCCTGCCCTAAAGGGCGAGCGCCTGACGGCCCATCTGGCGGGGAAAGGTCTCGGTGGCACAGGGTTGTCCAACCCGATGAAAAGCTTTGCGCAGATCGAGACCTTTTTGCTCAAGGCCACGCCAACAGACGGCGGCTACCTGGTCAACGGTACCCTGCCATGGGTGAGCAACCTGGCCGGGGACCACTACTTCGGGGCCATTGCCAGCGTGGTGGGCGAGGCAAGCAAAGAAGTGATGTTCATCCTGAAGTGCGACGCACCCGGCGTCACGCTCAAGGGCTGCCCCAAGTTTTCGGGCATGGAAGGCACGGGCACCTACGCCGTGCAATGCAAGGACCTGTTCATCGGGGCCGAAGACATCGTGGCTGACCCCGCCCGCCCGTTCATCCGCAACATCCGTGCGGCCTTCGTCATGCTGCAATGCGGCATCGCTGCCGGCATCATCCAGGGTGCCATCGACAGCATGTGGGCGGTGGAAGACCAACTCGGCCATGTCAACCAGTTCCTGGACGACCGGCCTGACCAGCTTCAGGCCGAACTGGACGACTTGCTGGCCCGCGTGGCTGAACTGGCCAAAACGCCCTACGATAACTCCAACGAGTTCTTCATCGACGTGCTCAATGCCCGCATCGATGGGGGCGAACTGTGCCTGCGGGCCGCCAACTCGGCGCTGATGCACCAGGGTGCCCGTGGCTACCTGATGCAGTCTCCCGTGCAAAGGCGCGTTCGCGAAGCCCAGTTCGTGGCCATCGTGACCCCAGCCATCAAGCACCTTCGCAAAGAAGTGGCTGCGCTGTGCAGCGAGGACATGCCCGCATGAACACCCAGCCCGCTGATGCCGCGCCCTTTCAGCAGTACATCTGCAACGCCTGCGGCCTGATCTACGACGAGGCCAAAGGTGATCCGGACAGCGGGCTGCCCCCCGGTACGCGCTTTGCCGACATCCCCGACGACTGGGAATGCCCGCTGTGCGCGGTGACGAAAAAAGACTTCTCGCCTTACACCCCGCCCGACCTGAGCAAGCCGCGCACCACCCCCGCTGCCAGCAAGCGCCCGACTGGTAAAAAAGAAAGCGCCGGCGTGGTCATTGTCGGCGCGGGCCATGCCGGTTGGCAGGTGGCCCAGGCCATCCGCGCCACAGATGCCGGGTTGCCCATCACACTGGTCACTGCCTGCAGTGGCGACGTGTATGACAAACCCCTGCTGTCGGTGGCGCTGACCAAACGTCTGCCCCTGCCGCAATTGGTGCGCGAAACCGGTGCCCAAGCGGCCAGCCGACTGGGTGTGCGCTTACTGGCACACACACAGGCCACCCGCATCTGCACCCGCACAAACACCCTGACCACCACCCGTGGCAACCAGCCGTTTGACGAACTCGTGCTGGCCCACGGTGCCCAGGTGGCGTTGCCCCCCAACCTACCGGCTGAACTGTGCTGGCGCGTCAACCACCTGGATGCCTACCTCAAGTTCCGCGCGGCCATTGCCGGTGCACCACAACACATTGCCATCATCGGCGCAGGGTTGATCGGCAGCGAACTTGCCAACGACCTGGCACTGGCCGGACATCGGGTCACGCTGCTGGACCAGGCACCCACACCGCTGGCCCGCTGGTCACCTGCCGACGCGGGTGAGCCCGTCCTGACCGCCTGGAAACACCTGCCGATTGCGTTTGTGGGCCAGGTGTCCATCGCATCCATTGACAACGTGACGGGCGAGGGCAATTCCGTACGGATGGTGACCACAGCCTGCGGCCAACGCATCGAGGCAGACCACGTCCTGGTTGCCACCGGCCTGAGCACCCCCAACCGGCTGGCGCTCAGCGCGGGCCTCGCGTGGCACAACGGCATTGCCGTCGATGCCACCACACTGGCGACCAGCCACGCCCACATCCATGCCCTGGGCGATTGCATCACCATCAATGGGCTGGCCAGCCGCTACATCGAGCCCATCGGCCGCCAGGCCGCCACGATTGCCGCCAAACTGGCCGCACGCCGCGCCGGCGCACCGGACACCGAATGCCCGCTGCCCTACGTCGTCAAACCGGCAGTGGTGCGGGTCAAGACCACGTCATGCCCGCTGACTTTGCACTGACGCTCCGTTGATTCCACCCTGTTTGGCTTGCAGAGCCCTGGTGGGTTGGCCATGGCCCCAAGTGGCACATGCCCGACCGTCCCGGTAAACGAGTGGCCGCCACACCGCCCACTCGACCAGGGTGCACGCGGCTCAGTACTGCTTGTACGGCAGGAACTTGCCCGACAGCACCACGTTCACCCGGTCGCCCTTGGGGTCGGGCTGGCGGACGATGTCCATGGAGAAGTCGATGGCGCTCATGATGCCGTCGCCAAATTCTTCGTGAATCAGCTCTTTGATGGTGGTGCCATACACGTTGACAATTTCGTACCAACGGTAAATCAGCGGGTCGGTTGGCACCGCCGTCGGCAGCGAGCCTTTGTAGGGCACCACCTGCAGCCATTTCTGCTCCTCGTCGGTCAGGCCGAAGATGTCGCCCAGCACCTTGGCTTCAGCGGCCGATGCGGTCATCTGGCCCAGGCACAGCGCGGTGGTCCACTCCTTGGACTGGCCCACTTTCGTGGCCACGTCAGACCACTTGATGCCCTGTGCCACTTTGGTGGAAATGATTTTCTCGGTAACGTCCAGACGGTTCATGACAATGCTCCTGATGTGAGTAGATGGACTGGGAAAGCAGTCAGTGCGCCTTGGCGCGGCTGACCAGGAAATCAACAATGTGGTTGCGCAGGTCGTAGTAACCGGGCAAGTGGTGCAGGTCGGCGCGGGTGCGGCTGCGCGGCAAGGGGTTGACCACCACCTCGGCCATGCCCCCGGGCTTGTAGCCAGCGTCGGTGTCTTGCCCGTTGGTCATCAGCAGAATGCGGTCGGACAACAGAATGGCTTCGTCCACGTCGTGCGTGATCATGAACACCGTTTGCTGCGTGTCGCGCACGATGGCCATCAACTCGTCCTGGATGGTGCCGCGCGTCAGGGCATCCAGTGCGCCAAACGGCTCGTCCAGCAGCAGCATCTTCGGCTCGATGGCAAACGCCCGCGCAATGCCCACCCGCTGCTTCATGCCGCCCGACAACTGGCTGGGCTTTTTGTCGATGGCGTGGCTCAGGCCCACCAGCGCCACACTCTTTTCAACGTGCGCCGTCACTTGCGCCTTGTTCCAGTCGGGCCAGCGCGACTTGACGGCAAAGGCAATGTTCTGCCGCACCGTCAACCAGGGCATGAGTGCATGGCTTTGGAACACCACGCCCCGCTCCAGGCTAGGGCCGACCACCTCGCGCCCGTCCATGAACACGTTGCCGCTGGTGGCGGTGTCCAACCCCGCCAGCACATTCAGGATGGTCGTTTTGCCACAGCCCGAGTGGCCGATGATGCACACAAACTCGCCCTTGCCGATCTCGAAACTCACGTCGGCAAACACCGGTTTGGCGGGGTTGTAGGCTTTGGAGAGCCTTTCGATCTTCAGGTAACCGGACATGGCAGGTTCTTTCTGTTGGGGCGTGACGGGCGTGGTGGCAGCCGGCACCAGCCGGGCGGTGCTTTCGCGCACCTGGGTGTCATTCCACATAGGTCACCGCCTTCTGGGCCTGGGCGAACAACAAATCCAGTACCATGCCCACCACACCGATCAGCAGCACCGCAAAAATCACGTTGGTCAGCGACAGGTTGTTCCACTCGTTCCACACGAAGTAGCCCACACCCGTCCCACCCACCAGCATTTCGGCGGCCACGATCACCAGCCACGCAATGCCCATGCTGATGCGCATGCCGGTGAGGATCGTGGGCGCAGCGGCAGGCAGGATCACCCGGAAGGCCTTGCGCAGCGGCGTCACTTCCAGCGTGCTGGCCACGTTGAGCCATTCGCGCTTGACCGACGCCACGCCGAACGCGGTGTTGATGAGCATGGGCCAGACCGAGCAGATGAAGATGACAAAAATACCGCTCACGTCCGAATCTTTCAGCGTGTACAGCGCCAGCGGCATCCACGCCAGGGGGCTGATGGGCTTCAACACCTGAACGAACGGGTCAAACGCCTTGCGCATCAGCGGCGACATGCCAATGAGAAACCCCACCGGTATGGCCACGATCACCGCCAGCAGAAAACCGAGGCCCACCCGCGCCAGCGAGTGCGCCAATTGGATGCCAATGCCTTTGTCGTTCGGGCCCTTGTCGTAAAACGGGTCCGACAGGTGGGCCCAAGTGGCTTTGGCGACCTCGATCGGGGGCGGGAAACCGGTGCTTTTGGCGGCACCGGGGTCTTTGCCCATCATCTTGGCGTATTCGATCTCTTCTGCCGTCATGCCGCTGGACGCACCACCAATGCTCGGCCCCTTGGTGGCCAATTGCCAGGCCCCGACGAAGCAGATGAAGATCAGCAGCGACACCAGGGCCGCGCGCAGGTTCAGGCTGGCGGTTTTCATGTCAACCTCCGCAGAGCCATCTCAAGGAGGTTGAAGCCCCCCTGGGGGGCAGCGAATGAAATGAGCGTGGGGGCGTTCATGTCACACCTTTTTGATCGCAAAGCTGTCGGCGTAAGCCGCTGCCTTGGCCGGGTCAAACTCTTTGCCCATGATCTTGTGCTTGGTGTAAGCGGGCCCTGCGGTGAAGGGCTGACCCAGCTCTTTCATGTGCTTGCGCGCATCGGTGATGAGGAACACCTTTTCGGCGATCTGGTTGTAGTTCACATCGCCCTTGATGTGGCCCCAGCGCTTCATCTGCGTGAGCATCCACACCGCCATGCTCTGCCAGGGCATGGGGTCGAAGTCGGCACGGTCGGGTACGTTCTGGATCTTGCCCAGGCCATCGGCAAACTTGCCGGTCAGCACCTGGGTCAGCACAGCTTCGGGCTGATTCAGGTATTGGGCAGGGGAAATGACTTTGGCAATCAGCTCCCGGTTCTCGGGCTTGCGCGCCATGGCAGCGGCAGTCAGCACGGCGCGGTACAGGGCCGCAAACGTGTTGGGGTTCTTCTGGATGAACTCGGTGCTGGTACCGAAGGCGCAGCATGGGTGGCCGTTCCACAGGTCTTTGGTCAGCACGTGGATGAAGCCCACCTCGTCAAACACCGCGCGCTGGTTGAACGGGTCGGGGCCCAGAAAGCCATCGATGTTGCCGGCGCGCAGGTTGGCCACCATTTCAGCCGGGGGAATGACGCGCAGCTGCACGTCGGTGTCGGGGTTGATGCCGTGCTCGGCCAGGTAGTAGCGAAGCAGGAAGTTGTGCATCGAGAACTCGAACGGGATGCCGAACTTGAAACCTTTCCAGTTCTTCGGGTCGCGGTTGTCTTTGTGCTTCAGGCTCATGGTGATGGCCTGTCCGTTGATGTTCTGGATGGTGGCCACGTTCATGGGTGTGGCGTTGCTGCCCAACCCCAGGCTGATGGCCAGCGGCATGGGCGACAGGAAGTGCGATGCGTCGTACTCCTTGTTGATCATCTTGTCGCGCACCAGCGCCCAGCCTGCCGTTTTGGTGACTTCGACGTTCAGGCCCTGCTTGCTGTAGAAGCCCAAGGGGTGGGCCATGATGAGTGGCGTGGCGCAGGTGATCGGGATGAAGCCAATCTTCAGGTCTTTCTTTTCCAGTGCATTCTTGTCTTGCGCCATGGCCTGCAAGCTGGTCACGGGCAACACGCTGGCAATGGCCGCCATGGCCGTGCCCTTGCCGACGGCGCGCAGGAAGCGGCGGCGCACCGCGTCTTGCGGAAACAGGGCTTTGACGAGCGTGGCTTCGATGAACTCGTTGCTGTAGGCCTCGAAGTCGGCCGTTTCGCTGCGGGCGCGCAACTTGGCCGCTGCTTCGTCGGCGTTCACCTCGGCATGGTGGTCGGCCAGCGTGTGGTCGCGGCCACAGCTGCACTTCATCATCAGGGGGCGGTCGGCGTTGTACGGGTCAAAAAAGTCAGACATGGCACACCTCGTGAGTTGTTGGTGCACTGCACAATGCAAACAACGGGCCACATCGGAGGGGTGGCAGACCAAGATGGCCTGTTGTCGACACATCGCACACGATGCGCCGATGGCGTGTAGGGGCAGCCCTACATCAACCACCTGAATTCAACAGCCGGGGCGGGCTGGCAGGCCAATTTCGGCTCACCGCTGGCCTGTTGCAACCTCGACACTCAGCGCTGGCCGTGTCGTTCGGCGTACAGCGCCAGCTCCACATCGTTGTGCGTGCCGGTTTTTTCGAGGATGCGCACCCGGTAGGTGCTGACGGTATTGGGGGCCAGGCCGAGTTGCGCACCAATCTGGGTCACGCTCAGGCCCTGCGTCAGCAGACGGAACACCTGGTGCTCACGGTGCGACAGCGCTTCGGGGCCGGCCTGTGCACCACGTTGGCCCACCGCCATGGCCAGCGCCTCGGCGGTGGCGGGTGTGACGAACACACCGCCTGCGGCCACCTTGCGCACGGCGGCCAGCATGTCGTCGGGATCGGCACTTTTGTTCAGGTAGCCGCTGGCACCCAGCTTGATGCAGCGCACGGCGTACTGCTTTTCCGGGTAGGTGCTGAGCATGAGCACCGGCAACTGGGGGTGGCTGCGACGCAGTTGCTGCAGCACGTCCAGTCCGTCCATGCCAGGCAGGGCAATGTCGAGCAACACCACGTTCAGCGCACCGGCTTGCCCGCTGCCCACCAAATCGGCCACACGGTCGAGCACCTCGGGGCCAGTGGCGGCTTCCGCCACCACCTGCACCTCGGGCGCATCGGCCAGCACCTGCTTGAGGCCCTCGCGGACGATGCGGTGGTCGTCGCCCAGCAACACGCGGATGGTGGCAGTTGGCGCCGGGGCAGCTTCACAGGGAGATGGCACAACGTCAGGCATAAAATTATCAGCAAAAATGTGCTCTAACGCTTGTAGGATATTGATTTAAAGCTTCACTTTTAATGTAATGCTGGTGCCTGACCCGGGGACACTGCGAACCTCCAGCAGGCCACCCAGGTGGCGGGCACGCTCGCGCATGCCCATGATGCCGTAGGCATCGGTGGCCTCGAAGGCCTGCGGCGGTGCGCCCACACCATCGTCTTGCACCGACAGCTGCAGCGTGCCCTGGGTGCACGCGATGCGCACCACCAGGTGGCTGGCGCGTGCGTGGCGCCCCACGTTGCTCAACATTTCCTGAAAGATGCGGAACACTGCCATGGCCTGGCGTTCGGGCAATTCGGGCAATGCACAGGCCGACGCCGCGCTGTGTGCCCCCGGTCCAGTGGGCTCGGGCCTGCCCGCCACACCTGCTTCCCCGGTGGCGCTGGCTTCTCCCCCCATGTCCAGGTGCCAGTCCAGCCCCAGCTCGGCGCTTTGCACAAACTCCTGCGCCTGCCACTCCAGCGCGGCCCACAGGCCCTGGTGGTCAAGGATGCTGGGGCGCAGGTCGGTGATGATGCGGCCCACGTTGTCCACCGCGTTCTCGATCAGGCGGCTCATGTTCTGGCACTTGCAGCGCATGCGGGTGCGCATGTCTTCGGCCGCTTCGATGCTGCGTTGCTGCTGTTCGGACAGGCGTTTGTCCAGCCAGTTGACGTCCATCTTCAGCGCCACCAGCAGACTGCCCAGCTCGTCGTGCACCTCGCGGGCAATGCGGGTGCGCTCGTCTTCGCGCACGCTTTCGCTCCAGGCGGCCAGCTCACGCACCTGGGTCAGTGCGGTTTCCAGCGCCAATGTTCGCTCACGCACACGCAGCTCCAGCTCGTCTTTGGCCTGTTGCAGCGCGTCCGCGGCGCGCTTGCGCTCGGTGATGTCCACAAACGTGACCACCGCACCGCGCACACTGCCGCCGTCCACGATGGGGTAGCTGGAGTACTCCACCGCAAAGGCCGAGCCGTCGCGCCGCCAGAACACCTCGCTGTCGATGCGGCAGGGTTGGCCCATGCGAAACGCATTGAAGATGGGGCAGGCCTCCACCGGGTAGTGCCCGCCATCGGCATGCGAGTGGTGGGTCAACTCATGCATGTTGCAGCCCAGCAGCTCGGCGGGTTGGTAGCCGATCATCCGCGCCCCGGCGGGGTTGATGAACACACACAACCCATCCAGGTCCACACCGAACACACCCTCGCCTGTGGAAGCCAGCAACAGCCCCAGGGGGTCGCGCCAGACCGCCGAGGCAGGCGCCGACGTGGGGCCTCCGGCCGAAGTGTGGTCAAGGATGTGGACGGAAGGGGCCATGCCCGACGGGCAAGCAATGGGTGTGCCAGCCACCACCCGTCCACGCCATGGCCGTGTCGGCCCGCTCTGGCTGATCAACCTGTTTCTGCGGCCCACTGGCACAGCCGGCGCGCTCGTCGGTCTTGATCCACATCAAACCGCCGGCAACAAAACAGCACGCCCGAGCGCCTCAGCTTGCCGCAGGGTTGTCGCATCTGGGATACTGACGCGCACTGCATCCTGCCCAGTCACGCCCCGTCCTGAGCCCAAGCGTCCGTCATGCACACCCCAACGGCCCACCACGCCCCCGATCAACTGGGGCACATCCTGTCCCTGTCGGGGCTGGGGGCCTGGCAGTTCGACCATGTCGAGCAGCGGTTGCTGGCCTCGCCACCGGTGCTGGCGCTGATGCGCGGCCAACCACACGACGACGACACCCTCACCACACACGTCTGGCAAAGCCAGGTACACGAAGCAGACTGGCCCCAGGTGCTGGCGCTGCTGGCCACACCTGCCGGGCACGGGCACGCAGCGGTGCGCTTCAGAGTGCCCGGGCCACACGGCACCTGGCGCTGGCTGGAGGCCAAAGGTGGCGTGCAGGCGCGCGATGCACAAGGCAAACCCCGGCTGAGCGCCGGGGTGGTGGCCGATGTGTCAGACCGGGTCCGCGCCGATGCGCACCACAAACTGCAACTGACTTTTTCCAACGTCCTGGCCGCCAACCCGGACCGCGACGCGTTGGCACAGGCCATCCTGGACACGGTGTTGGGCCTGCATGACCTGGACGGTGGAGGCCTGTACCTGCAGTCAGCTGATGGCAGCTACATCCTGCACACCGCTGCAGGGCTGAGCGAAGCCTTTCTGGACGATGTGCGGCAGATACCTGCTGGCTCGCCCAGAGCGCAGATGGTCGAAAACGGTCAGTCCGTCACCACCTGTCTGGAGCCTGCCGACCCGAGCGACAGCGGCATATTGCTGCGCACACCCGCCATGCTGGCTGAGGGCATTACCGCGCTGGTGGTGCTGCCCATCCGTGTCAACGGTCGCAGCCGGGCCTGCCTCAACCTGGCCAGCAAGCACGTGCGTCGATTGCCGGCAGACACGGTGGAATTGCTGGCGTCGCTGGCCATACAGTTTGGCCTGGCGCTGGAGCGACTGGCTGCGCGCGAAGAAGCGACCTTGCAACGGCAGAACCTGGAAGGCTTCTTCAGCACACTGCAGGACTTTGTCTTCGTGCTGGACACCACCGGTCACATCATTTACACCAACCCGGCTGTGCATGCCGTGCTGGGCCATGGCCCCGAGTTGATCGGGCAGCATGTGCTGGCGGTGCATCCACCCCGTGTGCATGCACATGCGCAGGCCGTGCTGAGCGCCATGCTGCGCAAGGAGCGCGATTCGTGCCCCCTGCCGTTGCTGAAAGCAGATGGCACTGAAGTGATGGTCGACACCCGCGTGGTGGCCGGCACCTGGAACGGCCAGCCCGCCCTGCTCGGCATTTCGCGGGACATTTCGGCCTTGCATGCACTCGAAGCCGAGCTGACGGCGCGCAACCAGTTCCAGCGGGCCGTGCTGGACAACTTTCCATTCATGGTTTGGCTCAAGGACAGGGAAGGCAAGATTCTTGAAGCCAACCTCGCCTATGCCAGGAACTGCAATCAGCCAGATACGGATGCGCTGCGGGGCAAAACCGACTTGGATCTGTGGCCTTCTGATCTCGCACGAGGCTACATGGCTGACGACCAAGCTGTGCTGGCGAGTGGACGAAGCAAGCACGTCGAGGAGCCATTGCAAATTGAAGGACAAAACACCTGGATTGAAACCTACAAGTCACCCGTGACCATGCAGGGCACGGTGATCGGCACGGTGGGCTACGCCCGCGATATCACCGACCGCAAGCAGATGGAAGCGGAGCTGGCGCGGGAGCACAGCCTCCACAAAGCACTGATCGATGCCTCCCCTGACCTGATCTGGATCAAGGACCCTGACGGCGTTTACCTGGCCTGCAACCCCAGGTTCGAGTCGCTGTATGGGCACAGCGAAGCAGACATCGTCGGTAAAACCGACCGTGACTTCGTTTCTGCCGAACTGGCCGCCTTCTTCCGTCAGCACGACCTGAATGCCATGCATGCAGGCAAACCGACCATCAATGAGGAGCGGCTGCGTTTTGCCAGTGACGGACACGAGGAGTTGCTGGAGACGGTCAAGACGCCGATTCATGACGGGCAGGGCAGGCTGATCGGCGTGCTTGGCGTGGCGCGCGACATCACACAACGAACCCAGGCCGAACACGACCGCAAGGAGCTGCTGGATCGGCTGCAAAAACTCGCCGCGCATGTGCCTGGCTTCATTTACCAGTACCACCTGCACACCGATGGCACCGCCAGCTTCCCGTACGCGAGCGGCGGCATGGCCGCCATGTACGGTGTGCACCCGGCCGACGCGCCTGACGGCAGCTTTCTGGCCACGCGGACGATTCACCCGGACGATTTGCAAGGCTTTCGCGCTTCCATTGCGGAATCAGCCAGAACACTATCGGAATGGAAGCAAGAATACCGCGCTGTACTTGCCGATGGCAGCATAAAATGGCTGAAAGGTCAGTCATCTCCCCAGCGTGAACCCGACGGCAGCACCCTGTGGCACGGCTATGTGTACGACGTGACGGAAGAGCGCGCCACCCAGGACCGCCTGCGCCTGGCTGCCAGTGCATTTGCCAACAGCTACGACGGCATCATGATCACCGATGCCGACAACCTCATCACCGAGGTCAACCCCGCGTTCACCCGCATCACCGGTTACGAAGCCGCCGATGTGATCGGCCAGTCACCCCGCATCCTGGGCTCGGGTCGCCAGGGTGCAGCCTTCTACACAAGCATGTGGCAGTCGCTGCAAGCCGAAGGCCACTGGAGCGGCGAAGTCTGGAACCGGCGCAAAACCGGCGAGCTGTATGCCGAGGTTCTGTCCATCTCGGCCGTCAAAGGCGAAGACGGAAACCTGTCGCATTACCTGGCCGTGTTCAGCGACATCACGCGGCTGAAAGCCCATGAGGCCGAGCTGGCCCACATTGCGCAGTACGACATGCTCACCGGCGTGCCCAACCGCCGCCTGCTGGCCGACCGCATGAAAGTGGCACTGGCCCGTACCCGCCGTGACCACCTGTCGCTGGCTGTGTGTGTGCTCGACCTGGACGGCTTCAAGGAGGTGAACGACCTGCACGGGCACGAGGTGGGCGACCAGTTGCTGATCGAAATTGCCAACCGGCTGCAAAGTGTGCTGCGCGAAGACGACACCCTGGCACGGCTGGGCGGCGACGAGTTTGTGCTGCTGCTGTCCAACCTGAAGCACCCTGAAGAAAGCCACAGCGTGCTGGACCGCATGCTGCGTGGCATCGCGCAGCCCATCGCCATCCGTGGTGCGGATGTACAGGTATCGGCCAGCATCGGCGTTACGCTGTACCCGCAGGACGAAGCCGATGCCGACACCCTGCTTCGCCACGCCGACCAGGCCATGTACACCGCCAAGCAGGAAGGCAAGAACCGCTACCACCTGTTCGATGCCGAGTTTGACAAACAGGTCAAGTCACACATCGGGCAGTTGCAAAGGCTGCAACAGGCATTGCAAGACAACGAACTGGTGCTGCACTACCAACCCAAGGTCAACCTGCAAACGGGGGCCGTAATCGGTGCCGAGGCACTGATGCGCTGGCAACACCCCGAGCTGGGCCTGCGCCCGCCCGGGCAGTTTCTGCATGTGGTCATCGGCCAACCTCTGGACATGGCGCTGGGCGAGTGGGTGATCGACGCCGCGCTGAGCCAGATGGCAACCTGGCTGCAACAGGGCATTGCGCTGGACATCAGCGTCAACATCAGTGCCGATCACCTGCTGTCAAGCGGTTTTTCGGACGCACTGGCAGCTGCACTGGCACGCCACCCGGAGGTGGCACCGCACCGGTTGGAGCTCGAAATTCTGGAAACCGCCGCCATCGGCGACATGACCAGCGCATCGCAAGTGCTGGCCGCCTGCCGCGCTCTGGGAGTCAGATTTGCGCTGGACGACTTTGGCACCGGGTATTCATCGCTGGCCTATTTCCGTAACCTGCCGGTCGACCTGATCAAGATTGACCAGAGTTTCGTGCGCGACATGCTGGAAGACCCGAACGACCTGGGCATTGTGGACAGCGTGGTGCGCCTGGCCGGGGCGTTCAACCGGCCAGTCATCGCCGAGGGCGTGGAAACCCTGGAGCACGGTGCCGCGCTGATGCTGATGGGCTGCCAACTGGCCCAGGGCTATGGCGTCGCCCGCCCCATGCCCGCCAGCGAACTGCTCGGCTGGCTGACCCGCTGGCAGGCCGATGCACCTTGGCTGAACCTGCCAGCGGTGTGCAGCCACACCGACAAGCTGGCCTTGCGCGCCGCCACGCGCAGCCACCTGCGCTGGCTGGACTCGGTGCGCCTCACGCTGAATGCCGCGCTGGCCGGGGATGCCACCACCACCGAATTCCCGCCTTGCCGGTTTGGCCAGTGGTACCAAAGCAGCGGCCGTGCGCAATACGGTGCCGATGCCGCATTCCGTGAACTGGGTACGCACCACGAAGCGCTTCACACGCTGGCCGACGAACTGTTGCTACTGGCCCACCAGGGCCAGGCTGAGGCGGTACACCGCAGATTGGCAGAACTGAACACCGCAGGCCAGGCCATGGTCAACACACTGAACCGTCTGATGGCAGCCGGCGACGGCTGCCCGCTCTGCGCACCCTGAACAGGGCACACCCGCCGAAGCAGGCATGAGCTGCCGGGGCGTGGGTACCGTCAGCGCACCAGCAGCACCGGCACCTTGCAATGCGCCAGCACCTGCGTGGCCACCGAACCCATCACCAGGTTGGCCAGTGCGCCATGGCCGTGCGAGCCCATCAGCACCAGGTCGAAGTTGCCTTCGGTTGCAGCGCGGGCAATCTGCTCACCGGCATGCCCCACCGCATGCACCACCTGAGGGGTGATGCCATGGCGGCCCAGGAACTCGAGCACCGGTGCGTCTACCTTAGTGGCTTCTTCCTCGTAGTAGCCATGGGCCACGTCGGCCCCTACCGCTGAACGGGCCCGGGGAGGCAGTGCAGCGGTGGCGGTGAACACGGTGAAGCGGTTGTGAGGCCCGAACAGCTCAGGGTGCGTCACCAGATAGGCCAGCATTTTCTTGGTGTAAGGGCTACCATCGACAGCCAGCAGTATGTTCATGGTCGAACTCCGTCAAAAGGGAATGAAGCGTGGGTCATCAGGTATTAGGAGCAGTTTTAGCGCTCCAGATCATGGTGATGGTCAGGATGCCCAGCACCACACCCAGCGATACGGCCACAGGGATCTTGAAGATGTCGATCAACATCATCTTGGTGCCAATGAACACGAGGATCACGGCCAAACCGTAATTCAGCAGGTGGAAGCGGCTGGCCGCTGCCTGCAGCAGGAAGAACATGGCTCGCAAGCCCAAAATGGCAAACACGTTGCTGGTCAGCACGATGAACGGGTCTTTGGTGATGGCGAAGATGGCCGGAATGGAATCCACCGCAAAAATCACATCGGTCAGGCCCACCAGCGCCACCACCATCAGCAACGGCGTGGCAATTTTTTTGCCGTTTTCGATGGTCCAGAACTTTTCACCGTCAAACGACTTGCTGACCGGCATCACCCTGCGAAGCAACTTCAGCGCAGGGTTGTCTTCCAGGCTCGATTCCTTGCCAGCCGCCCACCACATCTTGATGCCGGTGACGATGAGGAATGCGCCGAACACATACAAAATCCAGTGGAACTGTTCGATCAGCCAGGCACCCACCAGAATCATGATGGTGCGCAACACAATGGCACCGATGATGCCGATCATCAGCACCCGCTTCTGGTACGCCGGTGGCACCGCAAAGAACGTGAAAATCAGCAGGAACACAAAGATGTTGTCTACCGCCAGGCTCTTTTCGATCAGGTAGCCCGTCAGGAACTCCAGCGACTTTTCGTTGGCAATGGCCGACGAGCCGGTTTCGTTTTTGATGGCGACCCAGAACAGGGCGTTGAACACAAAGCTCAGGCCGACCCAGATGAGCGACCAGTTGAGGGCTTCTTTCACGCCCACTTCGTGCGCACCTTGCTTTTTGAGCACCACAAAATCGACAAACAGTGCTGCCAGCACAAAGGCAATAAACACCAGCCACAGCCACAGCGGCGCGATGGTTTCCATGATGAGATCCTTGCAAAAGAGGTGTTGAGGGAACACCCGCAAGGTCTTGCAACATCCGGTTGCTGTCGAACCGGGTGGGGCAGTTCCGGCGCCCATCGCCTGGATGGGCCGCGTACTGACGGAATCTGCCGCCAGTGCAACCGAGAAGAACGGTGAACTGGCCTGCTACTCCCCTTGATGGGATGGCGGATTGTCCGGGCGATTCAATGGCGGAGCAATCAGAAGAACACTCCGGAAAAAACTGAGTATCGAGGGGCTTCCGGGTGGCTGTCGGGCGGTTTTCGGGCGGCAATTGGGCGCGAGCCAGTCATCAGCGGTCGCACACGGCACAGCGCCACACCGACCAGCCGTGCCCCACTCGGCAGCTGAAACAGTCGCCCGGTCAGTTGCGCTGCCAGCTATTCACACAGCCGCTCAACCTGCCGCGGTCAGTACTTTTGCCAGCAGGGCACCTGTATACCGGGCGGGCAAAGGCAGCCACACGCGCACCGGGCTGCCCTGGGCCACGTCCACCGGCTGGCCCTGGGTGTTGCGCATGGCGTCCAGCCGCATCGTCAGGTTGCCGCCGGGGTGCACCACCTCCAGCGTGTCGCCCACGGCAAAGTGGTTTTTGGTTTCCACCTGCAGCCAGTCACCACTGAGGCCCGCTTCTGCCTGGCCATCGGTGCCCAACACCTCGGCCACAAACTGGCTGCGCTGGCTGACGGAGTAGCCGGTGGCATAGTTCTGGTAACCGTCCATCCGCTGCGGCTCCAACAGGCCAGGGGTGTAGCCCCGGTTGGCCAGGCCGTCCAGTTCACCAAGCAAATCGGGGTTGAACGGTCGCCCGGCCACGGCATCGTCGATGGCGCGGCGATACACCTGCGCTGTGCGGGCCACGTAGTAGCGGCTCTTGGTGCGCCCCTCGACCTTGAGCGAGTCGATGCCCATGCGCGCCAGCCGGGCCACGTGCTGCACGGCACGCAAGTCCTTGCTGTTCATGATGTAGGTGCTGGCGTGGTCGCTGTCATGTTCAGCATCGACCTGGATCGGAATGGCGGCACGTGCAACGGCATCGCCCGTGTTGGGATCGGCATCGGCACCGTGGGTCACATAACCCCAACGGCAGGCGTTGGTGCAGGTGCCCTGGTTGGGGTCGCGGCGGTTGAAGTAGCCCGACAGGTAGCAGCGCCCCGAGTAGGCAATGCACAGTGCACCGTGCACGAACACTTCCAGCTCCATGTCGGGGCATTCGTGGCGGATCGCTTCGATTTCATCGAGGCTCAGCTCGCGCGACAGGATGATGCGCGTCACCCCGGCACGCTGCCAGAATTTCACCGCCGCCGCGTTGGTGGTGTTGGCCTGAACCGACAGGTGCACAGCCACGTCGGGCCAGCGTTCCTTGACCTGCATGATGAGGCCGGGGTCGGCCATGATGAGCGCATCGGGTTTCAGCGCCAGCACAGGCTCGATGTCACGCAGATAGGTGCGCACCTTGTCGTTGTGGGCCAGCAGGTTGCTGGTCACAAATAATTTCTTGCCCCGCGATTTTGCTTCCTGAATACCTTGCTCCAGTTGTTGAAGCTTGAATTCGTTGTTGCGCGCGCGCAGCGAATAGCGGGGCTGCCCGGCGTAGACGGCGTCGGCACCGAAGTCGTAGGCGGCTCGCATCTTGTCGAGCCCACCGGCAGGCAACAGCAATTCGGGGGTGCGCATGGGGAGCCCCTTTGCCCTTCAGTCCAGCGCCACCGTGGGCAAGTCTGCGCCTGACAGGCCTTTGAAGTCGAACGCACGCGGGTCCATCAGGTGCGACGGCATGACGTGCTTGAGCGCCGTCACCATCGACGAAATGCGCCCTGGGTGCTGGGTCTGCCACTCGGTTACGAGCTGACGCATCTGCTGGCGCTGCAGGTTGTCCTGGCTGCCACACAGGGTGCACGGGATGATGGGGAACGCCTGCAGCTCGGCCCAGCGGGCCAGCTCTGCCTCGGCCACATAGGCCAGCGGGCGGATGACGGTGTGGTTGCCATGCTCGCCGGCAGCGTTCTGGCTGACACCCTTGGGCGGCATGGCCTGCAGCTTGCCCGCAAAGAAGAAGTTGAGCAAAAAGGTGTGCAGCATGTCGTCCCGGTGGTGGCCCAGGGCAATCTTGTTGCAACCCAGCTCATCGGCCACGCGGTGCAGAATGCCCCGGCGCAAACGGCTGCAGAGGCTGCACATGGTCTGCCCTTCGGCCACCTGCTGTTTGACCACGCTGTAGGTGTCTTTGGTTTCGATGTGAAACGGCACGCCCAGGCGCGTCAGGTACTCGGGCAACACATGGGCCGGAAACCCGGGCTGTTTCTGGTCAAGGTTGACGGCCACCAGTTCGAAGCGAGGTGCCCCATGCAGGCGCTGGTAGCGCAGCAGCATGTCGAGCATGCCGTAACTGTCTTTGCCACCGGACACACACACCATGACCTTGTCACCGGCTGCAATGAGGCCGAAGTCGGCAATCGCCTGGCTGGTCTGGCGCAGCAGGCGTTTTTCCAGCTTGGTGGCTTCGTGCCGGGCAGCATGCTCGACATCGGTCATGCCCTGCTCGCCGTTGGCAGCGTTTTGCGAAACCACGTCAGCCGGCATGTCTGCAAGGGTCGGCATGTCGGGCACGGCCATCATGCTTCGGCGGCGTAGAACAACCGGGCCGCTGACCGTGGTGCTTCCGGCTTCACTGCGTTGGCGATGGCCGCAATGTGGTCCGGGGTCGTGCCGCAGCAGCCGCCCACGATGTTCACCAGCCCCTCGGCGGCAAACTCGTGCACCAGGCGGCTGGTCACATCGGGGGTTTCGTCAAAGCCGGTATCGCTCATGGGGTTGGGCAGGCCGGCATTGGGATAGCAGCTGATGAAGGTGTCGGGCGCGGCCTTGGCCAGTTCCTGGATGTAGGGGCGCATCAGCGTGGCACCCAGGGCGCAATTCAGGCCCACGGCCAGTGGCTTGATATGGCGCACGCTGGCCCAGAAGGCCGTGACGGTCTGCCCGCTGAGGATACGGCCCGACGCGTCGGTGACCGTGCCACTGATGATGACCGGCAGGCGGTGGCCTGTGGCGTCGAAGAATTCTTCAATGGCAAACAGCGCGGCCTTGGCGTTGAGCGTGTCAAAAATGGTTTCCACCAGCAGTACATCGGCACCGCCTTCCACCAGGCCGTCGATTTGCTCGTAGTAGGCGGCGCGGAGTTGCTCGAAAGTCACGTTGCGGGCACCGGGGTCGTTCACATCGGGGCTGATGCTGGCGGTTTTGGGCGTGGGGCCCAACGCGCCGGCCACGTAGCGCGGGTGGTCCGGCGTGGAGAACTTGTCGCACGCGGCGCGGGCAATGCGGGCCGAGGCCACATTCATCTCGCGCGCCAGGTGGGCCATGTCGTAGTCTTCCTGCGCCACAGTGGTCGCGCCGAAGGTGTTGGTCTCGATCAGGTCGGCCCCGGCGGCCAGGTAACGTTCGTGGATGTCGGCAATCACGTCGGGGCGTGTGAGGCTCAGCAACTCGTTGTTGCCTTTCACGTCCTTGTGGAAGTCAGCAAAGCGCTCACCCCGATACTGCGCCTCGGTCAGCTTGAAACGCTGGATCATGGTGCCCATGGCCCCGTCGAGGATGACGATGCGTTGGCTCAGGGTGGCAGGCAACGCCTGGGCACGGGTGTAGGCAGCGGTGTGGGCAACGGTGTTCATGGGGGTGGATTGTAGAAACCGGCCAAATCACAACCCAATCGCGACCCGTTCACAGCCTGTTCCGCCGCCTGTTCAGCTGAAAGCATGCCCCCTGCCGCTGCAGGTCGCCCTCAGGCCGCGAAACACGCCGGGGCTCGCTGAACGTTACCCCAGGGGGTAAAAAGTGAGATGATTGCCTTGTACCGGGTGGCTCCACCCAAGGCCAAACGTCTGACCCGCCCGCCCCAGGGCCTCAAAGGCTGGGCGTTTTCGTGCGCACCAGAGCAACGCACCCAAAAGCAGACGGCCGGCCGCTCGACCCTCTGGAACCATTCCTTGAATCCATTTGTTTGAAAGCAGGCAAGCATGCGCACAGGCATCTTTCAGTTTGGTGAGCACATCGATGGCTACCCCGTGCGGGTACTGAACGAACGCGCGGTGCGTGCAGCCGCAGGGTTGCTGCTGGTGGGGGCGTTCATTTCGTTTGCCAACGCCATGCTGGTGGGCAATTTCCAGCCCACACGGTTGTTTGTGCTGATGTTCATCCTGGACATGGCGATCCGGGTGTTCGTCAACCCGCTGTTTGCGCCCAGCATGATCGTGGGCGGCTGGGTGGTACGCCACCAGACACCCGACTGGGTGGGCGCGCCGCAAAAGCGCTTTGCCTGGGGCCTGGGCCTGGCACTCGGCCTGGTGATGGCTTGGACCATGGTCATCCATCAGGTCATCGGCCCGATCAACATGCTGGTGTGCGGAACCTGCCTGGTGCTGATGTTTTTTGAAACATCGTTCGGCATTTGTCTGGGCTGCAAGCTCTACAACCTGTTCAACAAAGACCGCGCCCAGCTCTGCCCCGGCGGGGTGTGTGAAGTGCCCGCCGCCGCACCCAAAAACCCCATGGCCTGGGGCAAGGGCGTGGTGCTGGTGGCTTTTGTGGGCTACTCGGTGGCTGCCGGGCAGTGGGTGCGCAGCACCGCCCCGGCGGAACTGAGCAGCCTTGACAACACGGCCGCCCGGGCAGACATGGGTGCCAGGGGCGCGGGCTCTGGCGGCGCAGTGACTGGGGCCGCACCCGCCCACCACGCCGACACCGAACGCTGCAAGGTGCCCGCTTTCGCCAAAGCCATTGGCCACGAAGACATGTGGAAGAAGCACAACAATTGCTCATGAACAGTAGCTGACTATTCATATCTGACATGCGCTAGACACAGTTTTATATTGAATTTTGAGGTTCTCCATGTCTCGGACATCCCCGGTATTGCGACGCTTGACGCTCGGTGCGGCGGCACTGGCTCTGTTGGCTGGCATTGCGTTTGTGATGGTGCGCAGCGGCCCGCTGGCACCGGTCAAGGTCACGGTGGCCGAAGTGCGGCAGGGTTCAGTCCAGCCAGCGGTGTTTGGCATCGGCACGGTGGAGGCCCGCCGCAGCTGGTTGGTGGGCCCCACCGCCGCAGCCAGGGTGCTGCGCGTGGCGGTGGACGTGGGCGACACCGTGGCCCCCGGCCAACTGCTGGCCGAAATGGACCCGGTGGACCTGGACCAGCGCCTGGCCGCGCTCGATGCCTCGTTGGCCCGCACCCGCAGCGCACAGGCTGCCGCGCAGGCCCAGGTGGTTGACGCCACCGCCCGCCAGCAACTGAGCGCAGGCAACCTGCGCCGCAACGAAGACCTGGCCCGCCAGGCGTTCATCAGCCCTGGTGCGCTGGAAGGTCGCCAGCAAGAGCTGGCCTCGGCCAGCGCCGCGCTGCAAAGCGCCCAGGCCAACGCCAGCGCCGCCGCGCAAGAC
>ERZ761609.505-NODE-505-length-45070-cov-852.668044_pt1 | contig 45070 bp, 46 predicted proteins | sample MGYA00511163_ERZ761609 | MGnify/ENA primary metagenome ERZ761609 (study PRJEB28899, sample SAMN02445070) | bioreactor sludge metagenome | biome: EBPR sludge | place: Australia: Brisbane, Thorneside Wastewater Treatment Plant | collected 2011-12-16 ... | reverse complement strand
CATACGATATTGGTCAGTGACTGGAGTTCAGACGTGTGCTCTTCCGATCTCGTCTTCAGCCGCCTGTGCGAGCTGCCCGGCCTGCTCGCCAGCCCGGCGCAGGCGGTGGACTGAGGGCGCCGGGCCGCCGGCTGCCAGGTCAGTGGCTGTCGCCGCCGGGGCGGCTGGCGGCGGGCGCCACTTTCGGCAGCACGATGTCGAAGCGCACCCCCTGTCCTGGCTGGCCGTCGACGGCGAGCGTGCCGCCGAGGACGCTGCTGACGAGGTTATGGCTGATGTACAGCCCGAGGCCGCTGCCGCCGCTGCCCAGCCGGGTGGTGAAGAAGGGATCGAAGATGCGATCCCGGATGCTGTCGGCGATTCCCTTGCCGTCGTCGCTGTAGCAGAGGCGGATGTGCCCGTCGTCGACCGCGCTGGCCGCGAGCCTGATCAGGCCGCGATCGACGCCGTCAAAGCCGTGCAGCAGCGAGTTGCTGACCAGATTGGTGAGCACCTGCTCGAGCGGGCTGGGATAGCTGTCGAGCTGCAGCCCGGCGGGAATGTCGAGTTCGACGCGCTGCTGGCGACCCTTGAACTGCGGCCGCAGGCTGGCGACCAGCTGCTCGACCGTCTGCCGCAGGTCGAAGACGCGGCGGCGGATGCTCGCCTGGTCGATCGCCACCTGCTTGAACTGGCTGATCAGCTCGGCAGCGCGCGCGGTGTTGCGGTCGAGCAGCCGGGCAGCTTCCTGGCAACGGCCGACGAAGGCAGCGAGTTGCGAGCGACGCAGCGGACCGGATTCGCAAGCGTGGGCGAACTCCTCCACCTGTTCCGCCAGCGCACCCGCGACGACGCGGGCATTGCCGAGCGGGGTGTTGAGTTCGTGCGCGACGCCGGCGACCAGGTGGCCCAGGGCCGCCAGCTTTTCACTCTGCACCAGCTGGCGCATGGCCTGCCGCAACTCGGCCGTACGCTCGCCGACAAGAGTCTCGAGGTGCTGCCGATGTTTCTGCAATTCGGCTTCGGCCCGCTTGCGCTCACTGATGTCGCGCACGAAGGCGATGCTGTAGGCCTCCCCGCCGTACTCGAAATGGCTGGCCGAGAGTTCCACCGGCAAGGTTGAACCGTCCTTGCGGCGGCGCTCACTCTCGCTGGTCAGCGAGCCGGCCGCCCGCAGCGTCTGCCAGTGCGCCTGCCAGCGCGTCTCGGCGTCGGGCCGCGGATCGACATCGACCACGCGCATCTGCAGCAGCTCCTCGCGGCGGTAACCGAGGATGCGGCACATTTCGCGATTGGCGTAAAGGTAGCGGCCGTCGGCCCTTGCCCAGGCGATCGCCAGCGAAGCACGATCGATGGCGAAACGGGTGAGCTGCAGGCGCTCCTCGCTGGCGCGCAGGGCGCGGCCGGCGCGGGCGGATTCGGCAGCGCGCCTCTTCACTTGCCGCCTGTCCGCGAGCGGTCGGGAGCGTGCCGCCGCACGTGTGCATGAGGCTGCCGCATGCGTCGCCAGCCCGCTCGTGGCGCCCGCTGCAGTCGTCGCTGGTTGGCGCCGGGCCTGGCTGCCTGGCGCACGCTGCTCAACCCTGCCGCTCGATCCACGCGGCAATCCTTTCGGCGGCTGCCTGCCAGTGTGCGTCGAGCATCAGCGTATGGCCGGCGCACGGAATCACGGCCACCTCGGCGCGCCAGCGGGCGGCGGTGAAGCCGACGACCGCGGGCGGGAAGACGGCGTCCGCTTCGCCGCCGACGACGAGAACCGGCAACGAAGGCCGCCGGCGACCGATGCGCATGGCCAGCAGGCTGAGATCGAGCAGCGCGCGGCGTGACTCGTCCTGGAACAGCGGTGCAAAGCGCAGCAGATCGTCGGTGCTCGTCTCGGCGGAGTAATAGACCTCGCGTATCGTGCGCAGGCTCTCCACGGCGCAGTCGCCGTGCGTGGCACGTGCTTGCTGGTCGAAGAAGGCAGGTTTGGTGAGGGCGATCGTCATCGTTGCGCCGAGGATGCCGCCCGGCGGCACCGGCGCCATCAGCACTGCTGCCGGTGCCGATTCGCGCTCGAGGTGCCGCTCGACGACGACGCAACCCATCGAGTGGCCGACCAGCACGGCTGGCTGGCCGAGTTCGCGCACCACCTGTGTCAGGTCGTCGGCGTAGTCATCGACGCTGAAGCCGTGCAGGCGTTCGCGGCCTTCACTGCGGCCATGACCCGACAGGTCGAGGGCATGGCAATCGAACCCCCGGCGGCTGAACCAGGGAAGGAAATACTCGCCCCAGCAGGCGGCCGTCGCGTAGCCGCCGTGGACGAAGAGCAGCGGCGGCAGATCCTTCCGGCCGACAGCCGGGTGGTGCAGGGTATGGATACGTCGCAGCTTCATGGTCGCCGGAAGAAGGGCATCGTCGTTGCAGGAGAGTTGGCGCCGCCCCCCGGTTGATCGGCTGACGCGGCTGACGACAGTATCGCAGGCTCTGCCCGCAACGGGCAAGGCGAACGCCTTTGCCGGAAAGAGGAGCAGAATGGCGCTTTCTCGACGCTGACCGGTCCGCGCATGCCGTTTCAACCCCGCATCCTTGTTTGCCTGGCTTCCGACCAGATCATGCAGAACACCTTGCCGGCACTACGCCTGCGGCCGGCGCAGGTGGTCATCGCCTGCTCGGATTCGGAGCAGGCGCGAAGCGGGGCCCTGCTGGTCAGCCGCGTGCTGCAGAATGCCGGCTGGCCGAGCGACGCCGTCACCGTCGTCAGGAACACGCCCGACCACGATCTCGGCAGCGTCACCCGCTACGCACGCGAGCTCGCTGCCCGCCTGCAGCACGAGCATCCGGGAATGCCGATCGACCTCAACGCGAGCGGCGGTACGAAGGTGATGTCTTTCGGCTTCGTCGGCGCCTTTGCCGATCTCGGGGACGCCTGGTACTGCGATACCCGGCACGGACTGCTCGAGCACCTGGGTGGGGCGGCGGCGCTTGAACTGCCGGCCGACATGCTGCGCCTCACCGATCTACTGCAGATGCAGGGTTATCGCGTGCGCACCGAGCTGACGTGGAGTCCCGAATTCGCCCGCGCCGCTGCCGCCCGCGCCGCCCTGACCGAACGCCTGGTGCGGCAGGCGCCGCAGCTCAACGGCTTCTTCGGCTACGCCAACCGGTTGGCGCGCGCGGCGCTGCCGCAGATGCGTCCGGATGGCAGCATCGTCCGTTCGTTTCGCGCCGAGGTACTCGCCGAAAGTACATTGTTCGCCGCCACGCATGAATTCGCCGGCGCCTTCGAGCAGGCGGACATCTGGCGTTGGGATGGCGATCGCAGCTTCCTCTTCGGCAGCGAGGCAGCGGCCCGCTATGCCGGTGGCGGCTGGCTCGAGGAATGGGTCTGGCTGACGCTGGCCGGCCTGCAGGCCGATGGGCTGTTGCCGGATGGTCACTGGGGAAGCAACCTGCGGATCGACGGCGGCCCGGGAATACCCGAGATGGCCGGCTACGAACTCGACGCCGCGCTCGTCTGGCGCAACCAGTTGCTGGTCCTGGAATGCAAGACCGGCATCCAGATCAGCACCGAGGGCGGCAGCCAGTCGATACTCAACCGTCTCGACAGCCTGCGCCGGCATGTCGGCGGCGCCCTCGGCGAAACCTGGCTGCTTACCGCGAGGCGCCTGCAGCACGGTCCCGGCGATGCGGCGCGCGAACGTGCGCGTGCCTACCGCATCCGCCTGCTCGAGCCGGCGCAACTGGGCGAGTTGCGCGCCGAGATCGCTGCCTGGATGGGCCTTGCCACCGCCGGGCCGGCGGAGACGCCCTGAAGAAGCCTTTTCTGCGGTAGAATCGCCCTCGCCCGGCAGCAAATGGGGCGACGTTCCGTCACGGTCGAGCAAGTCTGGAGAAAGCGATGCAAGTGCAACCATTCGATCTGAATGACATCATCCACGAACCCTCCGACGAGCAGCTCGACGATCTGATGGAAGCGGTTGCCGCAGCGGCACGCCGGCACGCCGATGCCGCGCGGGCGCAACTGATGCTCCGACTGCGGGCCGAGATCTCGGCAATCAATCCCCCTTTCCGCCGCGAGGCATGACCCCGGGGGCGAGACCCCGGTTGATCGTCGTCGCCGGGCCCAATGGCTCGGGCAAGACCTCGATCACGCAGCAACTCCTGATGCACGAGTGGATGGGTGGCTGCGTCTACGTCAATCCGGATTTCATCGCTCGCGATGAGTTCGGCGACTGGAACTCGCCCGCGGCGGTCATCCAGGCGGCGCAGCGGGCGACCGAGATCCGCGAGCAGTGCCTCGAGCGCGGTGCCAGCCTGGCTTTTGAAACCGTCCTCTCGGCAGCCGACAAGCTCGACTACATTCGCCGCGCACGTGATGCCGGCTTCTTCATCCGCCTCTTCTTCGTCGGCACCGACGACCCGTCGATCAACGCCAAGCGCGTTGCCATGCGCGTGATGGAGGGCGGCCACGACGTGCCGATTCCAAAGATCATCGCTCGCTATACCAGATCGCTGGCCTACTGCTATTTCGTCGCCTGGCTTGCCGACCGCACCTACCTCTACGACAACTCGATCGACAACGCGCGCGCCCGGCTGCTGTTTCGCGCCTCGGAGGGCCGCATCGTAAAGACCTACGGCGAGATCAACCCGTGGGCGCGGGAAATCGTGCAACGGCTTCTGCCGGCAGTGTCGGACGACCTGTCGGTGTTGCCCGCCGGCGCCTCCCCTGCCGGCTGAGCGGAACCCTGCGCGCCTTCCGGAGTGGCCGCGTGCGTCAATTCGCCACATTCCTGCGTCCGACGACGCGACCTAGAATTCCGCCTGTCACCAATCAGGGCGAGAGTCGTCATGCGGTTTGCCAGGAAGGCCGTTGCGCTGGCTGTTGTTACCGCCCTTGCCGGAGCTGGTGGGGGCGTCATCGCCGAGCAAGCTTCGGCAACGCCGATCGGCAGCGACGCGCAAGACGTCGTTGCCAGCACGCTGCTCGTCGGCCCGACCGTGCCTGGAACCGTGCTTGCTGACCGGTGAGCCGCCGATGAAGCCGGAGCAGCCCCGGACACGGGCGGCGGATGAAGCGCGCCGCGGTCGGTCGCCGACAGCCGGCGACCGACCGTGCAGGGTGAGCTTCGCCCGCGGTCAGCGCATCTACTCGGGCGCCGGCCGGGGCAGCGCCTGGCGCGTGCTGAGCGGGTCGATTCGCCTCGACCGCGAGGAACCCACCGGCGAGCAGAGCTTTTCCGGTCTCGCCGTCAGGGGTGACATCATCGGTGCCGAAACGCTGCTCTTCGAGCGCTACAGCTTCAGCGCCACCGCTCTCGCCGATTGCGTCCTCGTTCCCTGGCCGGAGACACGTTCCGCAGCCGCTGGCGAGTCGTTGCTGCGTACGTTCGCCAAGGCCGAGCGGCGGGCGGCGGAAGTCATTGCCCTGCGTTGTGGTCAGGCCGCCGAGCGGGTGCGTCGTCTCGTGCTGATGCTGGCGCAGGCGCCGGAAGACGAAGGCGCCGCTCCGGGAGAGTTGCAGGTCGTCCTGCCGTCACGGCAGGACATGGCGGAAATCACGGCACTGACGCTCGAGACCGTGTCGCGCATGGTCAGCCAGTTGCGCCAGGCAGGGATGCTGGCGCCGCAGCGCCTCGGCAGTCACTTCTCACAGCGCCGATTCAGCGTTCGAGCGCCGGCGGACTAAGCGCGCTGATTGTCCGCCGCTCGCCGGCAGCCGCTTTAATGTGAAAGTCGCGTCTGCGACTCGCGAATCTCCCTTCTCCCGTGCGCGGGAGAAGGGCCGGGGCTGAGGGAAACGGTCATGACTTTCATCATCGAAAGTCATGACCGTCAGATGCGCTCGGCGCGAACCCTGATCGCGGTGCGCGCGTCGGCTTCGATGAGCGACGAGAGCCGGGTCCTGGTCGCTGCCCCTTTCGGCTTCTTTCTCACCGCTTTTCAGACAAACGCCCTCGCTGGCCGGATCTTGGCCAATTTCATGTTTTTGTGGTAGCTTCGCGAGCGAGGAGGAGAGAGATTTGGCGGAAAAGAGTTTGCGATATGGAATCTATCTCGGCGCCATCCAGCGCCACAGGCGCGAGATCAGTTTTTCAGCGGTGCTCGAAGCCGAGCGAGCCGGGCCCAGGCGGCCGAGGCTGCGCGTTGTTGATGTGCACCGATTGCTGACGCCGTACGTTTCGTTCCGTTTCGCCGAGCAACTCCGCGCCGTCCTGCCGCTGGCACTTATGCTGATCGGTTTTCAGGCCCTCGCCCTGCGCACCTCGCTGCTCGACACCGAATCGGTCGCGCTCGGCATCTTCTCGGTGATCGCCGGCCTGATGGTGTTCACCGAAGGCGTCAAGTACGGCCTGATGCCGTTCGCCGAGAACGTCGGCTTCCAGATGCCGGGCAGGACCCACCCCGCGGTCCTGCTTTTTTTCAGCCTGCTGCTGGGCGCCGCCGCGACCTTCGCGGAGCCCGCCATCGGCGCTCTGCAGGCAGCCGCGAGCGCCGTATCGCCCGAGCGTTCGCCGTGGTTGCGTCAGCTTCTCGGCCCCTACGTGCTCTGGCTGGTGCTGGCCGTCGCCGGCGGTGTCGGCCTCGCGGTGGCGGTCGGCATGCTGCGCATGATGTTTGGCTGGCCACTCAAGAAGATGGTGCTGCTGATCGTGCCGCCAGCCCTGGCGCTCACCGCCTGGTGCGCGCAGCAGCCCGATCTGGCACCGATCATCGGCCTCGCCTGGGATTGTGGCGCGATCACCACCGGCCCGGTGACCGTGCCGCTGGTACTGGCGGTCGGGGTGGGCGTTGCCGCTTCGACCGGGCGCAGTGACAATCCGCTGTCGGGTTTCGGGATCGTCACCCTGGCTTCGCTCTTCCCTGTCCTCGCGGTGCTCTGCGTGGCGATCTATCTGACCGGCCAGGGAGCCGGAGCCATGCTGCCGGTGCTGCCGCCGAGCCTTGCCGGCTGGGAGAAGGAGACTCCTTATGCCGAAACCATTGGCGCGCTGCGCGCCATCGTGCCGCTGGTGCTGCTGCTGGTGCTGGTGCAGACCCTGCTGCTCCGCCAGAAGATCCGCCAGCTCAACGTCTTCATCTATGGCATCTCGACGGCGCTGGCGGGGATGGTGCTGTTCAACCTTGGCCTGACCGCTGGCCTCGTGGCCTTGGGCGAACAGGCCGGAACCAATGTTCCCTGGGCCTTCTCCACACACCGCGTAACCGGTGCGCCAGCGCTCTATCCTTTCGTCCTCGGTATCGCCATGACCATGGTCTTCGCCTTCGCGATCGGCTACGGCGCCACCGTTGCTGAGCCGGCGCTCAACGCCATGGGCATGACGGTCGAGAACCTCACCAACGGCGTTTTCCGCAAGCGCATGCTGATCCATGCCGTGGCTGTCGGCGTCGGCTGCGGCGCCGCCCTGGGGGTTGCCCGCATCCTCTTCGACCTGCCGCTGTGGGGGTTGCTGCTGACCGGCTATACGATCGCCCTGGTGCTGACCATCGTCTCGCGCGAGGAGATCGTCAACCTCGCCTGGGACAGCGCCGGCGTCACCACCGGGCCAGTGACCGTGCCCCTGCTGCTCGCGCTGGGCATTGGCCTCGGCGACGCCGTCAATGCCGCCGACGGTTTCGGCATTCTCGCCCTGTGTTCGGTCGGTCCGATCATCTCGGTCCTCGCCACCGGCCTTTGGGCCGACCTGCAGAGCCGCAGCGCCACAGCGACCGAAAGCAGGAAGTCGGCGAAAACGGACAAGAAGGGCAGGAAGGCATGAGCAAGAGCAATGAACTGATCGTGTTGACTGAGGTGATGCTGATCACCGCCATCGTTCAGCGTGGCGTTGCCGATCTGGTCGTCCAGGTCGCGCTGGAAGCCGGTGCGCAGGGTGCCACCGTCTTCCATGCGCACGGCACCGGCGTCCGCCAGAAGCACTTGGGCATCCTTGGCCTGACGGTCAATACGGAAAAGGAAATCATCTACATCGCGGTGCCGGCCGAACAGGCGGATCGCCTGTTCGAGCGGATCTTCGTTTCGGCCAAGATGGACACGCCGGGCATGGGGATCCTCTGGGTCACCCGACTGGAGAAGATGGCCACCTACATACCGCACGAGGTCGCTGCCCGCTTCGGCGTACACACGGAGCGCCGCGAGTGAGTGTGCTGGCGCACATTGGCTACGGCGTCGACAAGAAGCTGATCACGGCGATCGTTGCCAGCGGTCAGGGAATGAAGCTGATGAAGCTGGTCGAGAACCGGCCCGGCATCCTTTCCGTCACCCATCATCACGCACGCGGCAGCGACAGCCGGCGCCGACGACCAGGGCGCGTTTCGTGGAGCGAGAAGGACGTGCTGATGGTGCTGGTCGAAGCACCCCAGGCGGACGAGACCTTTGCCCTGCTGTTCACTTCGGCAGGGCTCGGAGAACCGCATCAGGGCGTCATCTTCATGGAGGCGGTCCGCCGTGGGCACCCGCTGATGCCCTTCGCCATCTGACCCGGAGCGTTGCTGCTGCCGATTCAGGCGGCTCGCCACCGAACCCGTTCTTCCTCTCTCCCGTCCACCACCGCACACAAGGAGTTGAATCGATGTACCCGCACCTGGTCTCCCTGTGTGCCCTGCTGATCACGCCATTGCCGTCCTGGGCCGCAACGGGCAGCAGCGAGATCGTCAATCTCACCGCCAGCGCGATGGGGATCCTCTCCGTGCTGCTGTTTGTCGCGGCCTACGTGCTGGTGATGTTCGAAGAGCAGTTGCATCTGCGCAAGAGCAAACCGGTGATGGTGGCTGCAGGCATCATCTGGATCCTGGTCGCCGTCTCCTACCAGGCGCTGGGCAGACCCGACCATGCCCACGCGGCAGTGATGCACAACCTGAGCGAGTATGTCGAACTGTTCCTCTTCCTGCTGGCAGCGATGACCTACATCAACGCGCTGGAAGAACGCAATGCCTTCCTGGCACTGCGCTCGTGGCTGGTGAACAAGGGGTTCAGCTTGCGCCAGCTCTTCTGGATGACCGGCCTGCTCGCCTTTTTCATCTCACCGGTCGCCGACAACCTGACCACCGCCCTGCTGATGGGCGCCGTGGTGATGGCCGTGGGCGCCAACAACCCCACCTTCATGGTCGTCTCGTGCATCAACATCGTCATCGCCGCCAACGCCGGTGGCGCCTTCTCGCCATTCGGCGACATTACCACCCTGATGGTCTGGCAGAAGGGCAAGGTCGAGTTCTTCGGCTTCTTCGCCCTCTTCATCCCCTCGCTGATCAACTGGCTGGTGCCGGCGGTCTGCATGAGCCTGACGGTGCCAAAAGGGAAGCCGCAGGTGAGTGACGCGACGGTGCCCATGAAACTGGGAGCGAAGCGGATCATGGCGCTGTTCCTGCTGACCATCGTCACCGCGGTGTCCTTTCACAACTTCCTGCACCTGCCGCCGGCGATTGGAATGATGCTGGGAATGGGCTATCTGTCGCTGTTCGCCTACTACCTGATCAAGGTCGAAGGGCGCATGCTGAGCGGCGACAACCCGCTCGACATCACCGGCCACAAACACGAGACTTTCGACCTCTTCCGCAAGGTGGCCAAGGCCGAATGGGACACCCTGCTGTTCTTCTATGGTGTGATCCTCTGTGTCGGCGGCCTCGGGCAGTTCGGTTACCTGGCGATGACCTCCACCCTGATGTACGACGGACTGGGGCAGACCACCGCCAACATCATGATTGGCGTTCTTTCAGCCTTCATTGACAACATCCCGGTGATGTTTGCCGTGCTGAGCATGGATCCGCAGATGTCCGTCGGCCAATGGCTGCTGGTGACACTCACTGCCGGCGTCGGTGGCAGTCTGTTGTCCATCGGCTCGGCCGCCGGTGTCGCCCTGATGGGGACGGCGCGCGGCGTCTATACCTTTGGCTCACACCTGAAATGGACCTGGGCGATCGCCCTCGGCTACGCCGCGAGCATCGCCGTCCACATGGTCATGAATGCCCGGCTGTTTACCGGCTGACGCTGGCTGCCCGATCGCCGGCAGCCGCTTCAGATGCGCTCGGCGCGAACCCTGGTCGCGGTGCGTGCGTCGGCTTCGACGACAGTATAGCGGTAGGTCTGTTCCACAACCGTGTCGCCAACCTGCGGGATGCGCCGCAGGCGGTTGGTCAGGAAGCCGGCGATGGTATGCGCTTCGCCCACCGGCAGGCCGAGCTTGAGCGAATCGTTGAGTTCGGAAATCGGCGCCCGACCGCTGATCAGGTGCGTATCGTCGTCGACGGACTCGATGCTGATGCGGCGCCCCTTCATGCTGTCGAAGTCGAAACCCGAATCGACCGGGCCAACGACCTCCTCGAAGATGTCCTCCATCGTCAGGATGCCGATCGCCGAGCCGAACTCGTCGACGATCACCGCCATGTGGTCAGTGCGCGAGCGCAGCAGTGGCAGCACCTGGTCGAGGCTCTGCCGCGGCGACAGATAGAGCGCCGGCTTGACGAAGTCGCCCACCGGACGCTGCTCGATGTCCGGCAGCAACAGGTCCCAGGTGCTGAGCGTCATGACGCCGGTGACGTTGGTGATGTTGCCGCGGAACACCGGCAGGCGGTTGAAGCCGGAAGACCAGACGCGGCGCACCGCTTCCTCCATGTCGCGCGTCTCGTTGAAGCCGATGACCTCGGCCAGCGGCGTCATCACCTCGCCGACCGTCGTGTCGGCGAAGCGGAAGATGCGCCGGATGCGCTGCTTGCTGGTCGCCGCGCTGTCGGAAGCGGTTTCGGAGATGTCGATCAGGACGCGCAGTTCGTCCTTGCTGATGAAGCCGCTCGACGCCGAACTGGCGCCGCCGAAGAGGCGGGCGGCGAAACGGGCGACGCGGCTGAAGACGACGATCACCGGGTAGAAGACGTAGGAGAAGAAGCGCAGACCGTAAATGATTCGCGTGACGATCGTGTCGGCCTTCTGCTGGAAGATGCTCTTCGGCACGATCTCGCCGAAAATCAGCAGGAAGGGGGTGAATACCAGTACCGAGACGACATCGCCGATGTCGCCGAAGAGACGGACGAAGATCAGCGTGCCGAGGGTGGTGATCGTCACCGTCGCGATATTGGTGCCGACCAGCGTCGTCCCGAGCATCACGTCGGGCGTGCGGAACAGGCTGAGAACCAGCTTGGCTCCCGGATTGCCCATTCGCGCCTCGTGCCGCAAATGGATTTTGTCCGAATTGACCATCGCCAGTTCGGAGCCGGAGAAGAATCCCTTGAGCAGCAGGAAGATCAGGATCACCAGCAACTGCAGAATCAGTTCCATCGTTCTTCTCCCTGGTTAGCCCGCGGCCGGACGTGCGCTGTCCGGCTCGCTGGCGGCTGTCGTTTCGCCGGCGGCGGCTGCGGCCGCCCGTGACTGCTCTTCGTCTTCAGGTGGCGCCTCATGCAGCAGATCCGCTTCCTCATATTCCTCCTGCGCCTGCTGCTCCTGATCCTCCGTCGAGACATCGGGTAGCGGCGCCGCGATGCTCTCGATCTCTTCCGGCTTTGCGGGCGTTTCCTCGGGCTCGTCCGGTGTGCGGCCACGCGACACCCGCACCTTGGTGATGCGCATGCCGGCCACCTCGCGCACGGTGATCTCGTAGTCGGCGTAGAAGACCTTCTCGCCCACCCGTGGCAGGCGCCCGAAGAGGACCAGCGTCACGCCGCCGATGGTGTTCATCAGCGGGTCGTCGATGTCGAAATTGGTCAGCGTGCGCAGGTCCGCCAGCCGCATGTAGCCGGGGACGGTATAGCTGTCGTTGTCCTCCTCCTGGAAGTGCTCCTGACCGCGCAGCTTGCCCGAGATCTCGCCGAAGATGAAACTCAGGACATCCTTCATCGTGACGATGCCGAGCACTTCTCCGTACTCGCCGATGACGACTGCGGCGCGCGTGTTGAAGCGCTGGAAATACTCCAGCATCTCATCGACCTTTTTCGTTGGCGGAACGAAATGCGCGGGCCGCAGGATCTCCTGCAACTCGATCCTCCTGCCGCCGCCACCGCGGATGCGGCGCAGCAGATCCTCGGCCTGCAGGAAGCCGATGACGTTATCCCAATGCCCGCGGTATACCGGAACGCGTGGGTGGCGATAACTGCGGAAGCGATCGATCAACTCGTCGACCGGCAGGTCGCCATCGAGAAAGCGGATGCGAGGCCCGGGGGTCATGATGCGCGCGACGTCGGTTTCAGCCGCCTCGAGGACCTTGTCGATCAGTACCCGTTCCGAGGCCTGGATGACCCCGGTCTCTTCGCTGTCGGCCATCAGCGTGCGCAGTTCGTCCGCTTTGAGGATGTTCTCGCGACTGACGTGCTCGCCGACGACGAAAGTGGTGACGCGGTCGGCGACCAGTCGAACGACGTTGCGCAGCGGCGTGACGATGAAGATCCATTTTGGCAGGAAGCGCGCCGACAGGAGGGTGGAGAACTTCACCGGGAAGTTGACCGCGATCGTCTTCGGCGTCACCTCGCCGAAGAGCAGCAGCAGCGGCACCATCACGAGGACATTGATCCAGCCGGCGTCGTCCTCGCCGAAGGCGGTGATGAGGATCATCGTCATGTTCGCCGCGGCAGCGATGTTCACCAGTTCGTTGCCGCAGAGCAGCGAGACGATCAGCCGCCGCGGCTCGTCGAGCATCGCGTGGATGCTCTCGGAATGAGGATTGCGGGAATTCCGCAGTTTCTGCAGATCGATCCGGCTGAGCGAGAAGAGGGCGGTTTCCGACCCCGAAAAGAAGGCCGACATCGAGAACAGGCAGCACTGCACCAGGATGCGGATCACCAGCTCCCAGTCGACCGCCGCCAGGCTGCCCATGACCTCGGACATGCTCAATCCTTCCATCCCCTTCCCCTTCAGGAAATCCTGTTTGTTCTCAAGGCACAGCGGCGTCGTCGCCGCTCGCCGCCGGGTGCGTCATGCGCGCCTGCCGCGGGCCTTTCGTGGGTCGTCTTCGGCGGCTGCGCGCAACCGTGAAGGATAGGCGCATTGCGGCGTCGAAACAAGCGCATTCGTGCGCCTGCTGCGGCCGCTGCGGCGCCGGCCGACGGCAGCGGGCGAGCCGGTCCCGAGGCGCGTCGCCGGTCGACGAGCGAGAAGAAATTTTCTATGCAGAGGGAATTTGTTGTATTTTTGGCGGCTGCGTCAGCGACGTTCACGGAAAAGTGCCGCGCAAGTCCCAGGCTTCGGGGGGTGACAGGGGTCTGCGGCAGGCGCTCGGCGGTGCAGTCTGCCGCGCCTGGCTGGAGTTGCCGGTGGCGTCGCCAGTGACGGCAGGCAACGATTGATCAACATCTTCTTTCCTCGGAGGAGCATGTGCAAATGGCTGAAAACAAGCAAGGCGATGCCCGGTCTTCAGGGCACGGGCGCGGACCGATCCTGGTCGCGGTCGACTTCTCGGCGCATTCGGAGGCCGCACTGCTGCTCGCCAGCGACCTCGCCGATGGCCTCGACGTGCGGTTGCTGGTGCTGCACGTCGTCCACGATCCGCTCAACATGCCCGGTTACTACGCGCGCAAGGCGCTCAAGAAGAAGACGCTGACGCGCATGGAGGACATTGCCGGCGAGATGCTCGACGGCTTCCTTGCCGAACTGAAGAAGAAGCACCCGCAGCGGCAGGCGCTGCAGAAACCCGAAGTGCTTCTGGTCAAGGGAATTCCGGTGACGCGCATCCTGCAGGTGGCGCAGAAGCAGAAGGCGGGCCTGCTGGTACTCGGCAGCAAGGGGATGACCGGGCTGCGTCACCTGCTGCTCGGATCGGTCGCCGAGCAGGTCGTCAGCCTGGCGCGATTGCCGGTCACCATCGTCAAGGAGCTTGCGAAAGACTGATTTTCAACCACAGGAGGAGACAGAAGAATGAATCTTGCACCGTTCCACCGCCGGCAGCCGATCGCGTTGCCGCTCGCGGTTTTTCTCGTCGCACTGGTGTCGGCGCTGCTCGCGCGCTCGGCGCTGGCGGCGGAAGCGTCTGGCAGTGATCCCGACTGGCTGATGATGACCGTCGAACTGCTTGGCGGGCTGGCGATCTTCCTTTTCGGCATGTCGCAGATGGAGCACGCGCTGAAGCTCGTGGCCGGCGAGCGGATGAAGAGCATCCTTGCCAAGCTGACGACCAACCGCTTTGCCGGCGTCACCACCGGCGCGCTGGTGACGGCGGTGATCCAGTCTTCCTCGGTGACCACGGTCCTGGTTGTCGGCTTCATCTCGGCCGGACTGATGTCGTTGTCGCAATCGGTCGGTATCATCATCGGTGCCAAGATCGGTACCACGATTACCGGCCAGATCGTCGCCTTCAAGATCACCAAGGCGGCGCTGGGGATGGTCGCCGTCGGCTTCACCATGCAGTTCATCGCCAAGAACGAGAGGGTCAAGCACTACGGCGAGATGCTGATGGGCCTTGGCATGGTCTTCTTCGGCATGTCCGTGATGGGTGAAGCGATGCAGCCGCTGCGCAGCTACGAGCCCTTCCTCGCGATGATGAGGACGATGGACAACCCGCTGGTCGCGGTGCTCATCTCTGCGGCTTTCACCGCGCTGATCCAGTCTTCGTCGGCTACTACCGGCATCGTCATCGTCATGGCGAGTCAGGGTTTCATCAGCCTCAACGCGGGCATTGCGCTTGCCATGGGCGCCAACATCGGCACCTGCGCGACGGCGATCCTGGCGGCGATCGGCAAACCGCGCGAGGCGGTGCGCGCGGCCGTCGTCCACGTGTCGCTCGCCTGCGCTGGCGTCATGATCTGGTTGCCCTTCGTCACCAACATAGCCGGGTGGGTGACGGCGATTTCGCCGGTCTATCCGGATCTCACCGGCGCCGAGCGTCTGGCTGCCGAGACGCCGCGTCAGATCGCCAACGCGCACACCTTCTTCAACGTCGCCAACGGGATGATCTTCATCTGGTTCACCACCCAAATAGCGCGTTTCGTCGAATGGCTGGTGCCCGACAAGCCACTCGAAGAGGAAGCACTCATCGTCCGCACCAAGTTCCTGCAGGAGGAGCTGTTGGGAACGCCGTCTCTGGCGCTCGACCAGGTGCGGATGGAGGTGATGCACATGGGCGAGACGGTGAATGTGATGCTGCAGCGGATCATGCCGGCGATCATCCGCGGCGACCGAGCGGCGCTCGAGGACATCCGGAAGATGGACGACACGGTCGACATCCTGCATGCCGGGATCATCGACTACCTCGGCCGGATCAGCAGGCAGCCGCTCAGTGCCGAGCAGACGCGCGAGCTGCTGCAGTTGATGGATGCGGTGAGCAACCTCGAGAACATCGGTGACATCGTCGAAACGAACCTGGTAGTGCTCGGCTACGACCGCATCAAGGACCAGATCGAGATCAGCGAGGCGACGCAGGCCGTGCTGAACGGCTTCCAGCAGGCGATCACGCGGGCGGTGACGGCGGCCGTGCAGGCGGTCGCCCAGCGCAACCAGCGCGCCGCACAGGTGGTCACCGGGATGAAGGAGGAGATCAACGAGATCGCCGATTCGGCGGCGCTGCACGAGGCGCGTCGCCTGATCGCCGAGGAGCCCAACCGGATACCCGCGTACGCCATGGAGATCGACATCATCGAGAAGCAGAAGCGAATCTACTACTTCGCCAAGCGGATGGCGCGGACGGTGCTGCCGGCAGCGATCCTGCAGCGCGAGTGAGCGCCTGCCGGTCGGCAGGCCGGTGGGTCATTGCGGCGGCGGCGTTCCAGCCGCCGTTTTTTTTGTTGCGGCCCGCCTGCATGGCGGTCGTGATGGGGGGCAGCCCGGATACCCGCCGGCACGATGGCGATCGACAGCATCGTGAAGCGGAAGTGAATCTGCGGCTTTGCCAGGCGAACGGCGCGGCCGCGGTGCTGCCGACGTGCTGCCACTGCGCCCTACTGCGGCGGCGTCTGGCCGCTGTTTTCGTTGCTCTCCGGCGCCGTGGTGGCAGCGGTCGGGGGGGGGCGCCGGATGCGCACCTCGTGGATGCGGCGACGTGAAGCGCGCTCGATCCGCACCTCCAGCCCCTCGATCAGGAAGGTCTCGCCGGGAGCCGGGATCCGTTCGAGACTGCGGATGATCCAGAGATTGACCGAATCGTACGGTTTGCCGGCGAAGTCCTCGCCGAAATGCGCCTCGATGATGCGCAGCTCGGTGGTGCCGTCCACCAGTAGTTCGCTGCCGGCGGGCTGCGCCAGCACGCCCTGCTCATCGGCGGGAGCCTCGTCGTCGTCGTAGATCTCGCCGACGAGTTCCTCGAGGATGTCCTCGAGCGTGAAGATGCCGAGGAGGCCGCCGAACTCGTTGACGACGACGATCAATTGGTCCTTGTTCGCGCGCAGGACGTTGAGCAGCCCGTCGACCGGCTGATTGGGCGGTACGAAGATCGGGTCGCTGCCGACCTCGTTCAGGCTCTTGTGCAGATTGCCCAGCGCGAGTTCGCGGAGGATTTCGGGGAGGGTGACGACACGCGAGATCTCCTCCGGGTTGCTCGCGTAGAGCGGGATGCGGTAGTGCGACTGGGCAGTGATCGCTTCCAGGGCTTCGCCGAGCGTCCGGGTGCCGTCGAGCGAGAAAATCTCGTGCCGGTGAACCATGATGTCGCTGGCACGAAGTGTGCTGAAGTCGAAGATGCGACGAATCATCTGGTGTTCGCCGGCTTCGATCGATCCCTCGTGCGTCCCATGCTCGGCCATCGCGATCAGTTCGCTTTCGGTCACCGTCGGATCCTTCGGCGGGCTGGTCTTGCTGTGCATCCAGCGGATGAGGCCTTCGAGTGCCCAGACCAGCGGCAGCAACAGCTTGCCGAGAAGTTCCAGCGGGCCCGCCGCGAGCAGGGAGACGGCGATCGCGTAGCGCGAGCCGAAGGTCTTCGGCGTGATTTCGCCAAATATCAGCAGCAGCAGGGTGATCGCGCCGACCGCCAGGCCCGGGCCGAGATGCCCGAAGTGCTCGGTGGCAACGACGGTCGCCAGGGTCGCGGCACCTGTATTGACCAGATTGTTGCCGATCAGGATGATCACCAGCGTGCGGTTGAGATTGCCCTTCATCCGGTGCAGCGCCTTCGAACCGAAACGCCGTTCCGCCAGCAGCGCCTCGACACGCGCCCGGGAGATCGATGTGATCGCCGTCTCGGAGCCGGAGAAGAAGGCCGAGAAGGTCAGTATGATGATGATTTGCAGGGCCTCGAGCATTTCGTGGCGGCTGCCACGAGCCAGGGTCGTGGCAGTAATTGGTGAACGAAGCTCTTTTTTACACGAGAAGCTGCTGCCGGGCAAGATGCTGCGAGGATTGCCGCAGGGCATGACGAATCGTCGGCCGCCGACGACCGGATGTTCGTCATCAGAGTTGCCGTTTGCCAGTCTCCGCGGATCGTGCGGGTAGTGGCGCTGCGCTCGCCGGGCGGGTCGGTCGAGGCCTCTTCGGGCTGCGCGGCAGCGCTGTGGTGGCCCGCGGCGACTGCCGTGCCCAGTCGCGCGGCATTTGACCGTGGCATCAAGGTGCAGCATAATCCGGGCGTATGCCGTTCCGGGGAGAAACGACATCCTGTCTTTGCTCTGCCGTCAGAAAACCCACTCGTTTCATTCGTCGGGTCGTTCCCCTGCTGGTGGACGGTCGTGCCATGGTCCGGAAGGTCGGTCGTGGCATGGATGTGCCGTGGCCGGCTTCGCCGTCGTGCGTGCCGTGGCGATGTCGCCGCTTGCCACCGGCTGCGCTGGCAGGCGTTACCGGCGGCTTCCCGGTGCTGCCGCCTGCCTGTCGCCACAGCAGGTCTGCAAGTCTTCCCGCCGCCGCGCGGCGGACGATTCTCACTGGAGGGGTGAACCATGGATCCTGCACTATGGATCGAACTGATCGTCTTTGTCGTCCTGCTCGGTTTCTCGGGCTTCTTCTCGAGCACCGAGACCTCGCTGTTCTCGCTCAGCCAGTTCCAGCTTGACCAGATGCGCGCGGCGAAGAATCCGCGCATCGAACTCATCGAGCGCCTGCGCAGCGAGCCGCGGCGGCTGATCGTCACCATCCTGATCGGCAACGAATTCGTCAATGTCTCGGCGTCGGTGATCTCGGCGGCGATGATCATCCACCTCTTCGGCGCCGACAACGAGATGATCAATCTGCTGGTGATGGTGCCGATCCTGCTGCTGTTCGGCGAGATCACGCCGAAGGTGCTGGCGATTCGCAACAACGTCGCCTTTGCCAACGCCGAGTGCCGCCCGATTGCGCTGTTTGCGCGCCTGATCTCGCCGCTGCGCGAGGTCATCCGGCATGTCGCCGAGTTCTTCATCACGCTGATCGTCGGCAAGCAGCGTTCCGAGGGCAATCTGGTCACCGAGGACATGATCCGTACGCTGGTGCATGACGCCGTCGGCGAGGGCGCACTCGACAGCCAGGAAGCGCGTTACATCGAGCGGATCTTCGACTTCGGCAACAAGTCGCTGAGCGACATCATGCGGCCGCGCTCGGACATCCAGTTCCTCTCCGCCGACCTGCCGGTGAGCGAACTGCTGGCGCAGATCCGGGCGACACGGCAGTCGCGCTATCCGGTCTTCAAGGGGCATCGAGACACCATCCTCGGCATTCTCTACACGCGCGACCTGCTCGGGGTCGATCTCGCCAGGCTCGAGCGCGATCCGCAGGGGATCCGCAAGCTGCTGCGGCAGCCGAACTTCTTCCCGCAATCGAAACCGGCCGTCGAGCTGTTCCACACCTTCCGCCAGCGCAAGCTGTCGTTCGCGCTGATCGTCGACGAGTACGGCGGCGTCACCGGCCTGGTGACGATGGAGGATCTGCTCGAATGCGTCTTCGGCGAGATCGCCAGTCCGTCCGACAGCGACGTCGTGCCGCGGCACCTGATGAGCGACCTGGCAGACGGCCGCCGCCTGATCGACACCAGCATGCCGCTTGACGACTTCAGCCAGGAATTCGGCGTCACGATCGGCAGCGAGGAAGTCGAGACCCTCTCAGGTGCGCTGCTGCAGGCTTTTGGCGAGCTGCCGGCGAGCGGCGCGACGATCGAACTCTGCGGTCTCCGGTTCACCGTCGAAGACCTGGAACATAACAGGATCACGCGCGTTCTCGTCGAACGTCTGCCGAAAACGGCGGCGCCAACGGAGGAGGACGCCGGCGGCCCGGCTTCCGGCAGCGAATCGTCGCCGGCGCAAGCCGCGGTCGATGCGGCCGCGCCGCCGGACCAGACGAAATCCGACAACAAGCGGGAGGGGGCATAGATGCCGGACATTCTGATTACGGCCCTGCTGATGGTCGTCTGCCTGCTTGCCGAGGCCTTCTTTTCCGGCTCGGAACTCGGGATCGTCAGTGCCGACCGAATGAAGCTGCGCCACGACGCAGCCAAGGGATCGCGCGGTGCACGCCTGGCACTCGAGATGCTCGAGAAGCGTCCGGAGTGGCTGCTGTCGACGACGCTCGTCGGTACCAACATCGCCGTCGTCGCCAACTCGACGATCGCCACGGCGCTGATGATCCAGCTCTTCGGCGAAGCGGGTAGCTGGCTGGCGGTGATCCTCGTCGCGCCGCTGATCTGGGTGTTTGGCGAGATCGTGCCAAAGAGCGTCTTCCAGCAGCGCGCCGATGCGATCACGCCCTACGTCATCTACGTCCTGCGCTTCTTCTCGATCATCTTCGCGCCAATCCTGATCGTTTTCGTCACCCTGTCGAAGTTCCTCTCGCGCCTCGCCGGCGCGGGCGCGGAGCACAACCCGTTCACGCTGCGCGAGCAGATCCAGAGCATGGTGCAGATGCCGCCGCAGGAGGGCGGCGACATCCAGCAGATCGAGAAGACGATGATCCGCCGCATGTTCAACTTCTCGGAGACGACGGTCTACAAGGTGATGGTGCCGCTGATCGACGTCAACGCCGTCGACAGGCGCTGCACGGTCGGTGAGGCGGTGCGCCTGGCGGTGCAGTGCTCGCATGTCCGCCTGCCGGTCTACGACGGGCGGATCGACCGCGTCATCGGCGTGCTCAACACGATGGACCTGCTCGGAGTGGACCCGGCGACGCCGATCGAGGGATTCATCGGCCCGACGCGCTATGTGCCGACGAGCAAGAGCGCCGAGTCGATGCTCGTCGAGCTGCGCAAGGATGGCGACGCGATGGCGGTGGTGATGGACGAATTCGGCGGCGCCGAGGGCATCGTCACGATCGAGGACATCATCGAGGAAGTGGTCGAGGACATCGAGGACGAGTACGACCGCCAGGAGAAGCCGGCCGAATGGTTCCGCAAGCTCGGCCATCACGACTACCTCGTCAGCGCCCGCGCCAACCCGATGCTGCTCGCCGAGAAACTCGGCCTCAAATTGCCGGGCGAGGGCAGCTACGACACGCTGTCCGGCTTCCTGCTCGAATTCGCGCGCGAGATTCCCAAGCCAGGAACGACGATCGAGGTCGAAGGCATCAAGTTCACCATTCAGCGCGCGACACCGCAGGTCATCCAGGAGGTTCAGATTCGCTGGTAGACGGTGCCGGCGTCGGCGGCTACCAGGTGCGTCAAGGAACTTGCACTGCGGGCACGATACCAAGCTTTATCGCCCGCCGCGCGAACTTGCGATCATCAAACGTGTAGAAGCGCTCGCATTGCCCGGCGCGGCTCACATGCAGTGCATCGGCGAAATCCAGCCCCGCACGGTGCAGGCGGGCGGCTTCCAGGATGGCTGACCAATCTTCCACCGTCACATTGGGCAGCCCGACCAGATGCTCAATTGCCCGGGCACTGTCCTCGGCCTCAAAACCATAGAAACCGCGCAAGACCCAGGCGAACTCCAGAACTACGGTCACCGTGACGAGAACCCCGGCGCCTTCCCGCATCAAGCTCTCGGCAATCGGTCGTTGTCGGGCAGCTTCGGGGTCGGCGGGATCATCGACGTAGTAGCGAGCAAGGATGTTGGTATCCACCGCAATCATTGGTGGTCTGCCTCGCTCCCCACGCGCATGATTTCAGCTGCATCGAAATCAGGCAGGCGGCGGGGTGGCCCAGCATACTTCAGCATGCCAAGACCCGCTTCATGGGTGGAACTCCGTGGGGGATGTTTCAACTCGATCTCAATCCTGCCATTGACTGCCGACACCTCAACCTGGCTACCCGGCTGGATACCCAGTTGCCGGCGTAGCGTTGCGGGAATCACCACTTGACCTTTGCTGGAAACCGTGACACACGACATGGTTTGCCTCGTTGAACACTGTTGAACTTTGACTCTACCATCACACCGCCGCGAGCGGAACAGGGCTTCGCCACGATCGAAGAGGGCCTGCGCCGACCCTGCACCATCGTCACCGGAGTGCCCGAGACGATGCATCCCTTCTGCGTGCATCTGGCGATGCCAGCCCGCGTGCAGCGCTACCGCCGCCAGAAAGCGGGCATCAGCAGGACCAGCAGCGTGAAGATCTCGAGGCGGCCGAGCAGCATCGCCCAGGTGCAGATCCACGTCTGGAAGTCGGTCAGCACGGCGTAGGTGGTCGCAGGGCCGACGAGGTTGAGGCCGGGGCCGGTGTTGTTGATGCAGGCAACGACGGCCGAGAAGGCGGTGATCACGTCGAGGCGTGTGGCGACCATCAGCAGCGTCAGCGAGACGATCGACACGACGTAAATGAAGAGGAAGCCGAGGATCGCGTGCAGCACATGGTCGGGAACAATGCTGGTCCCGAAGCGCACGCTCTGCAGGCCGCGCGGGTGCATCGCGCGCATCAGTTCGCGGAACACCTGCTTGTAGAGGATCACCGCGCGGATCATCTTGATGCCGCCGCCGGCCGATCCCGAGCAGGCGAGGAAGCTGCCGAGGAAGAGGATCCACAACTGCGCGAACAGCGGCCACTGGACATAATCGGTGGTGGCAAAGCCGAGCGAGGTGGCGATCGATACCGAGTGGAAGGCGACGTAGCGAAACGTCGTCAGAAAATCGTCGTAGATGCCATCCGGCAACAGATAGACGGTCAGCGCCAGGCTGCTCAGAGCGAGAAAACCGAGGAAATAGTGGGCTTCGACGTCGAAGCGATAGGGGCGCAGCGAACGCTTCGCCAAGGCGAGGAAGTGGGTACTGTAGTTGATTCCCGCGAGCAGCGCGAAGACGATGACGACGAGTTCGATCTCGAGGCTGTCGAAATGGCCGAGGCTGGCATCCTTGCTCGAGAAGCCGCCGAGGCCCATGATCGAGAAGGCGTGCATCAGCGCGTCCCAGGGGGCCATCCCGGCGTAATGCAGGCTGGCGCCGCAGGCGACGGTGAGGATGACGTAGACGACCCAGAGGCCCTTGGCGGTTTCGGTCAGCCGCGGCGTGATCTTCGAATCCTTCATCGGGCCGGGCGTTTCCGCCTTCAGCATGCTGCGGCCGCCGAAGCCGAGCAGCGGCAGGATCGCCACGGCGAGGACGACGACCCCGAGACCACCGATCCAGTGCATGAAGGTGCGCCAGAAGTTGATCGACAGCGGCAGGTGGTCGAGCCCCGAAAGCACCGTCGCCCCGGTCGCCGTCAGTCCCGAAACGGCCTCGAAATAGGCGTCGGTCCACGACAGCCCGTCGATGTGCAGGTACAGCGGCAGCGCGCCGAAGGCCGGCAGCAGCGACCAGATCAGCCCCACCAGCAGGAAGCTCTCGCGCACGCGCATGTCGCGCTTCTGGTGGCGCACGGAGAACGTCAGTGTGGCGCCGACGGCAACGGTGATCAGGACGGCCTCGTCGTAGGCGCCGTGTGCGCCGTCGGCGGTCAGCCAGGAGAGGCTCAGCGGCAGCAGCATCAGCCCGCCGAAGCCGACGATCAGGATGCCGAGGACGTAGAGTACCGGTGCGAAGCGGTCAATCATCTGCGGGCCTTGCCTCCGGCGAAGAAGTGATCATGGGGGCGGGGCCGGCGGCGTTCGCCCCGACCGTCAGCGTTCGGCTCGTCGCCGCACGTCCGCAGCGAGCCTGAACGGCCAATGACGGAGCGCTGAGTATGGCCTTTTTCCGCAGCAGCAGTCAATTGCGGTCGCCGCCCAGGTGCCGCAATGGGTAATGCATGGAATCCGTTCCGGGCCAGTGTTTGCCGGCTTTCCGGTCGGCTCCCGGTGTCGAGACGCACACCGGCTGGGTGATCAGCCATCGGCAGTGCGGCGATGTGTCCGAGAACGGAATCAAGGAGCCGAAGATCGGCTTTCGGCATGGAACGTATGCCCTGCGGGCAGTTCGCCGCCGATGTGGTTTTCTTCCGCATCGGGCTCATCGCGCGCACTCTTTTCTGGTCTGCAAGCATTCTGCTCTCGACGCGGGCTGGCTGCGGCATTGAGTGGCGCCGGTGCCCCGCCGACACCGGCGCGCCTTCGGGCCTGCTTTTCGCCGCGCCGCCCACCAGTCCAGCGGTCTTCGGAGCTTTCCAGGACGCTGCAGCCGGACTGGCTGAGAGGCGATCGCGGAATTCGCGGACAAGGCTCCACCAAGTTGACGGGGATGCATCGGGGCCCATACACTCTTGCGCGTCCTTTGCATCTCCCGTCCTTGTCCGTAACAGGCGGGCTGCTTGCTAGCCAGATGCCCGCCCGATCCAGGAGCGCAAGTGTCGAATGCGAGATTCTGAATCATGCACGAAGTCTTCGCTGAATTTGCTCTTCTGCTGCTGATGTCCGCCGCCGCGGGCGCCGTGTCGTTGTGGCTGCGCCAGCCGGTGCTGATTGCGTACATCGTCATTGGCATCGTCGCCGGACCGGCCGTGCTCGGCGTCGTGACGGCGCACGACCAGATCGACCTGCTCGCTCAGGTTGGCGTGGCGGTGCTGCTGTTCGTCGTCGGTCTCAAGCTCGACCTGCAACATATCCGCCATATCGGTCCGGTTGCACTGGCCACCGGTCTGGGGCAACTGGCCTTTACCATCGTCATCGGCTTCCTCATCATCCTGGCGATGGGCAAGGGTTGGGTTGAGGCACTCTATGTCGCCGTGGCGCTGACTTTTTCCAGCACCATCATCATCGTCAAGCTGCTTTCCGACAAGCGCGAGATCGACTCCCTGCACGGCCGCATTGCCATCGGTTTCCTGATCGTCCAGGATCTGGCCGTCGTCGTCGCGATGATGGTGATGAGCGCCCTGCGCGGGGACGGTGGCGAGGGGTCGCTGCTGGCATTGGCGGGCTCGCTTGCCTTGCGCCTGGGCGTCGCCGCCGTCGGCATGTATCTACTCATGCGCTACGTGTTGCCCCGGGTCGTCGACCGCATGGCGCAGTCGCAGGAACTGCTGCTCATATTCGCCATCGCCTGGGGCACAGGCCTCGCTGCGCTTGGCGAATGGGCGGGGTTCTCCAAGGAAGCGGGCGCTTTCCTCGCCGGTTTTTCGCTGGCATCGACGCATTATCGCGATGCGATCAATGCCCGGTTGACCGGCATCCGCGACTTTCTGCTGCTGTTCTTTTTCATCGATCTGGGCGCCAAGCTCGACTTTTCGACCCTCGGCGGCGAGGTTTGGCCGGCGGTGGTGCTGTCGCTGTTCGTATTGATCGGCAACCCGCTGATCGTCATGGCCATCATGGGGTACATGGGCTATCGCAAGCGTACCGGGTTTCTCTGCGGCCTGACCGTCGCCCAGATCAGCGAGTTCTCCATCATCTTCGTCGCCATGGGAATTTCGCTCGGTCACGTCGACAAGGGTGCGCTGGGGCTGACCACGCTCGTCGGTCTGATCACCATCGCGTTGTCGACCTACATGATCCTCTACTCCCACCCGCTCTACGAGAAGCTGGCTTCCTGGCTCGGCGTCTTCGAGCGCCAGCGTCCCTACCGGGAACTCGCTGTAGCGACGGCGCGTCACGATCTGCACGAGGCCGATGTCATCGTGTTCGGCCTCGGGCGTTATGGCAGCCGCCTGGCACTTGGCTTGCAGGAAGTCGAGCTCAAGGTGCTCGGTGTCGAATTCGATCCGGAGGTCGTGAGCGCCCTGCGACAACAGGGCCTGCCCGTGCGATACGGCGACGGCATCGCCAGCGAGTTCCTCGAAAGCCTGCCGCTCAAGGACACGCGCTGGGTAGTCAGCACGCTGCCGGACATGGCCTCGAACCGGGATCTGCTGCGCGGACTGCGGGAGCTGCATTTCACCGGCGAAGTGGCGATCGTCGCCCGCGAGGATTTCGACGGCGCTGTCTTGAAGAGGATGGGCGCGCCGACCATCCTGTATCCGATGCGCAACGCCGTTGATTTTGCGGTCGAGACCCTGGCCTCGATCATCCGCTATGACGGCGCGGCCAAGTGAGGGACGACCGACGCATCGCATCCCGGCCTGCAAGCGCAGCGAGCGGGTAGACCACCCATGGATCATCTGATTCAGATCATTCTCCTTCTGGGCGTGACCGTGGCGATCATGGTCGCCTTTCAGCGGCTGCATATTCCCTCCAGCCTTGGTTACCTGCTGGTCGGGCTGATCCTTGGGCCGCATACGGCCGGCCCGACGGTGCATGTCCCGGAATTCAAGGTGCTGGCCGAGTTTGGCGTGGTCTTCCTGCTGTTCTCGATCGGACTCAACTACTCGCTGCCGCAACTGCATGCGATGCGTCATCAGATCCTGGGCCTCGGTACCGCGCAGGTTGCATTGACCACGGCTGCCGTAGCCACCTTGCTGTGGCTGGCTGGCCTGAGCCCGGCGGTGGCCTTCGTCATCGGCGCCGTCTTCGCGCAGTCCTCGTCCACCATCATCGGCCGGCAACTGGCCGAACAGGGCGAGGACGCCTCGCGGCACGGGCGGCTCGGACTGGCGATTTCGGTGTTCCAGGACGTCACCGCCGTGCCGTTCCTGATCCTGATTCCCGTTCTCGGCGCCGCCACCGGCATGAACGCGCTCGCCGGCGAACTCGGCATGGCCATGGCCAAGGCCGTGCTGGCGTTCGCCCTGGTCTTCTATGCGGTGCGCTGGGCCTTGCGGCCACTCTTCCACATGGTCGCCGAGCGGCGCTCCGCCGAGCTGTTCACCCTTACGGTATTGCTGGTCGTGCTGGCGGCTGCCTGGACGACCAGCAGCCTCGGTCTGTCGCTCGCCTTTGGCGCCTTTCTGGCGGGCATGATGCTTGGCGAGACCGAGTTCCGTCACCAGGTGGAATCCAGCATTCGTCCGTTTCGCGATGTGCTGCTCGGCCTGTTCTTCGTTGGCATCGGCATGCTGTTCGACCCGGCTACGCTGCCCCGGATCTGGCATTGGGCGCTGCTGGGCGCCTTTCTGCTGCTCTTCAGCAAGATCGTCGTTGTCGCCGTGATCGTGCGCCGCAGCGGCATCGACGCGCTCGTCGCCTGGCGAACCGCCCTGCTGCTGGCGGTCGGGGGCGAGTTTGGCTTCGCGCTGCTCGCCATTGCGCTCGATGCCCACGTAATCGATCAGGAGATCGGCCAGATTGTGCTGACCGCCGTCCTGTTGTCGATGATCGCGGGCGTCCTCCTGATCCGTTACAACCAGACGATTGCCACTGGCCTGGCCAGGCCAGACGCCAAGGCTCCCCCGCTGGCGGAGCAGCTTGCCGGGCTGCCGGCGCCCCGGGTGCTGATCGGCGGCTACGGCCGGGTTGGCCATACCATCGCGGTACTGCTGAAGTCGAGTGGCGTCGATTTCGTGGCCTTCGACACCGATCCAAAGCGGGTACAGCAAGGGCAGGCCGACGGGCATGCGGTGCTTTACGGCGACGTTGCCGATCCGGAACTGCTCGCCGCGGCCAGGGCCGAACGTGCCAGTCTGGCCATCGTCACCGTCGACTCCCACGTCATCGCCTTGCGCGCGATAGCGGCGCTGCGTCGGCATTGTCCGCAGTTGCCGGTGATCGCGCGTGCCCGCGACCTGGAAGCCAGTTCGGCGTTGGTCAACGCCGGCGCGATCCATGCCTATCCCGAGGCGATCGAATCCAGCCTGCGTCTTGGCGCGACCGCCTTGCGGATGTTGCGGATTCCCACCGTCGATATCGACCTGATGCTGCAGGACATACGTGACTGGGACTACCAGCCCGTTATTGAAACCCCAGTGGAGGAGGATGCCAAATGACAGGCGCCAAGACGATTCTCGTCGCCACCGATCTTTCCGCGCCGGCCCGCCATGCCGTCGAGCGCGCTTTTCAGCTGGCTGCCAGCACCGGCAGCGAACTTCACATTCTGCACGCAATGGAGCTGGATGCCCTCGACAGCCTGCGCGAGATGTTGGGGGACGACGTTTTCACGGTGCGGGCAGCCTTGAACAGCGATGCCCACAGGCACCTCGACCAGTTGAGCGGCGATGTGGCGATCCATCGTGGCATCGCTGCGCGCACGTGTGTCGCCGAGGGGAACCCGCTGGCGACGATCGCTGCCGAGGCCGACGCGCTGGGTGCGTGTCTGGTGGTGCTCGGGGCACGCGGCGAGTCTCTGCTGCGCCGCGCTGTGCTGGGACCGACGGCAGCGCGTCTGGTGCGCAAGTCGTCGCGGCGGCCGGTACTGGTGGTGAAGCAAGCGCCGCATGCGCCGTATCGCTGCGTTTTGGTCACCGTGGATTTCTCGCAGGTATCGCTGCAGGCGATCCGCCTGGCAAGGCAATGGGCGCCAAAAGCCGAACTGGTTTTGTTGCACGCCTTCGAATTGCCCTACGAGGGCAAGCTGCGACTCGCGGGCGTCGAAGAGCAGGAACTGCTCCAGTATGTCACGAACAGCAGCAAGACCCGCCGCAAACGGTTGCACGATCTGGCGGCTACCGCCGGATTGGCGCCAGCGGAGTATCGGGCCCGGGTCATCCATGGCGATCCTGCGCAGCAGATCGTCGCCATGGAGCAGGAGCTTGCTGCCGACCTGGTCGTCGTCGGCAAGCACGGCACGCACGTCGTCGAGGAATTGCTGCTCGGTAGCGTGACCAAGCAAGTGCTGGCGGAATCGCAATGCGATGTGCTGGTCATTTGCGACCCGCGCGAGGCGCCTGACGAATCGCCATGACCGATCTGGCACTCATCCTGGGGGCCGTGCTGTTGGCAGCAGCGGGCGGCGAGGCGTTCCTCAGGTCCATCCTCGGCGCGGCGCTCCATCTGCGCGTACCGAAGGTGGTCGTGGCCACGACACTGGCGGCCTTCGCCACCTCCAGCCCCGGTTCTTCTCCTGCGATGAGCAGGATTGGTCCCCATCGCGACTGGCAGGGTGAGAAAGTCGGCGCTACAACCGGCGCCAGGCAGGAGCCGCGCTTGATCGGGAGTTGCCCCCGGCCGGCTTCCATGCTGCCTGCTCCGCCCTTCAGGGTGCGGCGTTGAGGTATTCCCGTTGCGCTATCAGGCGTGCCCAGGAGAGCGGACTCCAGGCGCTGTCGGCGAAAATCGCGGCGGCGAGCACGGCGGTAGCGGTGATCAGGGGCGGCAGCAGCAACAGCCAAGCAGTTTCGCGCCACCCTCGGGCCAGGATGTGTTCGTGCGGCCAGGCGGCGCTGGCCGGCCTGAACCAAGCGCGGTAGAGGATGGGCAGGAAGTAGGCGGCGTTGAGCAGGCTTGAGGCGGCAAGTACCCAGACCGCCCACGCCATGCCGGCAGCCTCGGCGCCTTCGCTGAGCCAGGCCTTGCTGACGGCGCCGGCGGTGAATGGGGCGCCGATCATTCCCAGTGCGGCAATGCTGAAGGCGACCGTGGTCGCCGGCATGCGGTGGCCAGAGCCGTTCATTTCGCTCACCTTGTGGGTGCCCAGGGTCTCGGCGAAATTGCCGGCGCAGAAAAAGAGGGTGATCTTCATGATGCCCTGGTGGGCAAGATGTGTCAGTCCGCCAATTGTTCCCGCCGGGCCGAACAGCGCCACGCCGAGGACGATGTAGGAGGCCTGGCTGACCGTGGAAAAGGCCAAGCGCTTCTTGAGATCGTCCTGGAAAAGCGCCCGCAGCGAACCCCAGAGAATGGTGATGGCTGCGACCACAGCCAGTGGGGTCAGCAGGTCGAGCGATTGGGCGAACTCGACGCCATAGACCTCGTAGACGATGCGTACGATGCCAAATGCACCGGCTTTGACCACTGCGACCGCGTGCAGCAGGGCGGAAACCGGTGCTGGCGCAACCATCGCTTGGGGCAGCCAGCCGTGCAGCGGTACCAGGGCGGCCTTGACCCCGACGCCGGCAATCAGCAGCAGAAAGATGATCTGTAACTGGCCCCGGTTTTCTGGCCTCAGAGTCGACACGACGCCGCCATGGACGAATTCGACCTGCCCGAGCAGGCCATACAGCCACGCCATGCCAACCAGCAGCAGGGCGCCACCGGCGAGGGTGTAGGCAAGATAGACGTTGCCGCCTGAGAGGGCGGCGGGCGTGCCGCGATGCACGACCAACGGATAGGTCGACAGCGTCAGCAGTTCATAGAAGATGAAGAAGGTGAACAGGTTGCCGGCCATGGCGATGCCCATGGTGGCGGTGACGCAGAGGCTGAAGAAGCCGAAAAAGCGGCTGCGGTTGGGCGCTCCCTCCAGATAGCCGATGGCGTAGATCGTGGTCAGCAGCCACAGGGTGGCGGAGAGAGTGACGAACAGCAGGGCCAGGGCATCCGCCTTGAAGGCGATGTCAATCCCGGGCAGCACGGCGTAGCGGAAGGCGTAGGTTTCCCCGGCGTGCACTCCGGCGAGGAGTACACCCACCAGGATTACCTTGGTCAGCGCACCGAGCAGATTGAGAGCGCTGCGTAGGCCCACCTGCGACTCCGGCAGGACAAAAATGATCAGGCCCGGCAGCAGGGAGGAGGCAATGACCGCCAGCGGCAGCGTTTCGTTGACTGTCATGATGACCCACCAGCCGCCAGCAGCCGCAGTATCTCCATGCCGCGTAGCCCGAGCAGGACGCTGCTGGCGGCGAGGCCGAAGGCAACCCACTCCAGCATCCGGGGCACCGGCCGAGAGCTGACCGCTACCGGTGCCGGCAGAAAAGCATGACGCAGGACGCGGAAGACATACGCTGCTGCCAGCAGGCCGCCGGCCACAATGACCGCTACCAGAAGCCATTGCCCCTGCCCGATGGCGGCGCCGAGCAGCAGCCACTTGGCGAGGAAGCCGGCGGAAGGCGGCAGGCCCATCAGTGTCACGCCGGCGAGGGCGAAGGCGAACAGTGTCAGCGGCAGGCGGGTCGCCACGCCAGCGAGGCCGTCAATCGTCTCCTGTCCGGTGGCCTTGACCAGCACCCCGGCGGCGGTGAACATGGCCGACTTGGCCAGTGCGTGCGCCACCGCATGCAGCACACTGCCTTGCAGGGCAGCGTCGCCCGGCGATGTGCGGCCAAGCAGCGGAAAAACGATGAACAGATAGCCAATCTGGGCGACCGTCGAATAGGCAACCAGCATCTTGAGGTTGGGAGTGCCGATGGCCTTGAAAGAACCCCAAAGGATTGCGCCGCAACCCAGCAGCCCGGCCAGCCAGGCGATGGCGGCGCCAGGTGCGAGCAGCGGCGCCAGGATGCCGAGCCAGAGACGGAGGATCAGGTAGTAGGATGCCTTGACCACCAGCGCCGAGAGCAGCGCGGATACCGGCGCCGGCGCGCCGCCATGGGCTGGCGGCAGCCAGAAATGGAAAGGAAAAAGGGCGGTCTTGACAGTCAGCCCGACCAGCATCAGCCCGGCAGCCAGGTGCACCGCTGCCGGTGCCTGTCGGTCGACCAGTGGCGCCAGGGTCGACAGCGAAACCGAACCATAGGCGCCGTAGATCATCGCCACGCCAAGCAGATAAGCTCCGGATCCGACCAGTGTACTCAGCAGGTAGCGCAAGGCTGCTGCCGTCTGCCCGACCTTGCCGCCGGCGGCGACCAGTCCAACAGCAGCGAGACCGAGAAGTTCCAGCGTGACGTAGAGGTTGAAGAGGTCCGCCGAGACAAACAACGCGTTCATTGCCGCCAGCAGGAATCCGACGAGGGGCCAGAAAAAGCGCCGCTCACTGCTGTCGCCGGTAAAGTAGGAGCGGGCATAGACCGCCAGCGGCAGGGCCACTGCCTGCGTCAGCAGCAGCATCGTCGCTGCCAGGCCGTCGACCGCGAGATCAATGCCCAAGGGCGCTCCCCAGCCGCCGACGGGATGCACCGGCACGCCGCCGGCAAGTAGTCTGCCCGCCAGCGCCAGGGCGAGTCCCAACTGGAGGGCGATGCCGATGATCGCCAGCCAGGCGCCGCGCCCCAGCCCCAGGACGAAAGCAAGCGTCGCCCAGAACATCGGCAGCAGGATCAGCCAGGCCAGCGGGTCGAGCGCCGCGCTAGTCACGCTCAGCCTCCGGTGGTAGTTCCATGCGGCCCGTCAGGCGCTGCAGCCGGCGTGCCAGCGCCAGGGCCAGGGCGGTGGCAGCAACGGCGACGACAATGCCGGTGAGCACCATCGCCTGCGGCACCGGGTCAGGTTCACCGCTGCGCTGCCCGAGTCCGACGAGGACCAGAAAGGCGCCGCTGCCCATGATGTTGAAGGCAAGGATCTTGCGCAACAGGTGTGTCGGCAGCAGAACGCCGGCCACGCCCATGGCGAACAATATGGCACCGCTGCCGGCGAAGATCATTCCGGTCGTCATCGCCGCCGCTCGTCGTCGTCAGGAAGGAAGAGGAAGAGTCCCGCCAGAATGAGACCGAGCGAGATCGTCAGCGCCACCTCGATGAACAGGATCAGGCTGCCCGCATGCGCCACGGGATATTGCAGCAGCCTGCCCTCGCCCAGGAGCCACGCTGCGACCGTGATGAAGACGAGCAAGCCACCGGCGAGGCCCGTCCGCAGCCGTAGCCTGAGGCTCGTCCAGGCCGGCAGCAGATCGGTCAGATGCAGCAGTACGGCTGCCGCGGCAAGCACGGCGGCGGCCTGGAACGCGCCACCGGGGCGGTGAGCGCCAGCCCACAGCAGATAGACGGCGGTGAGCCCCATCAGCGGCACCAGAAAGCGCGTCAGGCCTGGCAACACGGGGTCAGTCGGCGCTCGGTCCGGCGCGGCTGGCCGGGGGCGTTCGCCCGCCAGCATGCCGAGCAGCGCGAGCAGCAGCACGGCCACTTCGAGCAATGTGTCATAGCCGCGAAAGTTCAGCAGCACCGCCGTCACCGGATGTTCCACACCGCTTTGCGGCAACTTCTCCTGCACCATCTGCGGCAGGCGGACGGCCGGCGGCGGCAGTTCGAACATACTGACGACGAGGGCCATGGCCAGGATCCCGGCGGAGAGCATCACGGCGGCGCCGGCAATGCGCTTCATGGCCTGCTGCCGTGCTGCTCATCCCGTTGCCGCTGGCCGGTACGCAGCGTACCCAGGCCATCGAGCAGCAGAGCGCCGGTGAGCCCCGCCCCGATGGCCGCTTCGGCGAGCGCGATGTCCGGCGCCCGCAGCCGCGCCCAGGCAAGCGCCATCAGCAGGCCGAAAACGATGAACTGCACCACGGCGCTGGCCGGGTCGGTCAGAGCGATGGCACGCCACGCGCTCCACAGGAGGGCAAAGGCCAGCAGCAGGTCGAAGAGGATGCCCATCTTCAGTCGCCTTGCCTGCGCCAGGGCCTGATGCCCAGAGCGTCGGCACGGCGGGCAATGGCAAAGCTGACGCTGGCACTTGCCGCCAGCACCAGCGGCCAGATCAAGAGCAGCTTGAGGGCCGCGCCGAGGCTTTCAGCCTGCACGGCGAGACCCAGCAAAATGCAGCCCAAGCCAAGGTTGTCTGCTTTCGTCAGCGCGTGCAGGCGGGAGTAGACGTCGGGAAAGCGCAGCAGGCCGACGGTGCCGGCGAAGAAGAAGAAAGCGCCGACGAGCAGCAACAACAGGCTCGCCGTCTCAAGCATTCCGGGCATCGTCGTCTCCTTCCCTGATCCAGGCGCGGCGGGCGAAGGCGACGCCGGTGATTGCCGCCAGCAGGGCCAGGACCAGCGCGACATCGACCAGGGCCGCGGCCACTCCGGCAGCGCCCATGAGCACCAGAATGCCGACTCCGGTGGTGCCGAACAGAAGCGCGGCGAGCATGCGGTCTGCCGCGGTTGGCCCGCGTGCCGCGCGCAGCAGGGTGGCGATCAGGTTGATCAGGAGGAAGACGGCAATCGGCATTTCGAAACCAGTCATGGAGGCGCTCCGAAGAGGCGTGCGATGCGCCGTTCGAGGGCGCGTGCTTCTGCCGCAATCGGCATGCGCTCGTCGAGTGCATGCACCTGCAAGCGGTGGTCGGTGATCCGGACGGCAACCGTGCCGGGCATCAGGCCGAGGGCATTGATCATCAGCGTCCGGGGTGCTCCCGGCGGCAGCGTCAGCGGCAGCTCCAGAAGCGTTGGCCGCAAGACGAGTCCGGAGCGGAGGGCCAGTACGGCCACTTGCGCACCGCCCTGCGCCGAGCGGAGCAGGAAAAATCCGAGAAAAGCCAACAGGCCGATGCTGGAAAAACGACTCCGGCGCGGCGGCAACAAGACGAGGCTCGCGGCGAGTGCCGCAATGATGGCGACGAGGCCCAGGCCCCATCCCTCCAGGCGTCCCTCGGCCAGTACCCACCAGAAAAGAGCGAAGAGCAGGCCGCGCCCGGCAATGGTCGAGATCATTCGCGGGATTCCCGCGGCCGTGGGGTGGCTGAAGTCGATTCCGCTGCGAGGCTGTGCATTATGAGATTCTGTCTGATCATTCGCTCGCCCGCCAGTGTGCCTGGTGGTGCCGGTCTCCCCGTCGCCTTTACCCGCCAGACTCTGGTGGCTGGGTGAAGCGGATGCTGTCGGGGGCGTTGGTGCCGCCAGTCATCACGAAGCTCATCGCTTCTTCCATGGTCCAGTCGGTCTGTACCACGTCATCGAGCGGCACGATCTCGATGTAGCCGGAAGTCGGGTTGGGCGAAGTCGGAACATAGACAGCGGCCAGTTGACGGCCGCTGTCGACGTCGCGCATGACCTTTGTGACAAAGCCTACTGCCTTCATCCCTGGCGTCGGGAAGCAGATCAGGACGACCCGCTGACCAGCGATCGGCGGCTTGCGCAGTGTATGCAGGAAGCGCTTGGTACCACCATAGATGGTTTGCACCACGGGCAGACGGGCAAGCATGGCTTCGAACGCTTCGAGCAGTTTGCGTCCCATGACCATTGAGGCCAGAAAGCCAATGGCGTACAGGTTGAAGAGCGTCAGCAGCACTGCCAGCAGCTTCTGCACCGCCGAGTCGCGCAGCCAGGCTGCGAGGTTCTCGGAAAGGGGAGCGACGAGACTGGCGGCGCCATACAGCATCGGCGTGCCCAGGCCGGCCAGGATGCCGAGCAGAAAATCGAACACCAGCCAAGTGACCCAGAGCGGTGCAATGGTGAAGAACCCGATCAGGATGTAGCGGCCGGCATGGGCCCGGTGCAGGGCCAGGTTCCGCATCAATGGGGGCTCCCCGCCTTTCATCGGCCTATCGCTTCCTGCTTTCGGCATGGCGCCAGAAGGTCTTTTCCAGTTCCACCGCTAGCAGGACAACGACGCCTGCGAGCAGAATGCGTCCCCAGGCTTGAGCATCGAGGGTTGCGGTGCCGAAGAGTGCCTGCATCAGCGGCAAGTGCGTCAACAGGCCCTGCAGCAACAGCAGCACGACGATCGCCCGCAAGGCCTGCGGATTGCCGAACAAGCCTTCGCGGCTCAGAATCGAACCGGTCAGCCGGCGGCAGTTGAAGAGGTAGAAAATCTGCCCCATCACCAGCGTGTTAACCGCAGCCGTGCGCGCCGTCTCGATATCGAGGCCGCGCGACTGCTCCCAGAGAAACATGCCCAGCGAGGTGACCACCAGTAGCACCGTCACGAAGCCGATGCGCCAGAGCATGAAGCCGTTGACCAGAGGTTCTCGGGGGTCGCGCGGTCGGCGCGCCATCAGGCCGGGCTCGGGCTGCTCGAAGGCAATTGCCAGAGACAGCGTGACCGCAGTCACCATATTGACCCAGAGAATCTGGACCGGGGTGATCGGCAGGGTCATACCAAAGAGGACGGCGATCAGCACCATCGCCGCCTGGCCGGTACTGGTCGGCAAGACATAGACGACGGCCTTGCGCAAGTTGTCATAAACCGTTCGCCCCTCTTCGACGGCGGCGGCGATGGAGGCGAAGTTGTCGTCGGCCAGCACCATCTCGGCCGCTTCCTTGGCCGCCTCGGTGCCCTTGTGTCCCATCGCGATACCGACGTCGGCACGTTTCAGCGCTGGCGCGTCGTTAACCCCGTCGCCGGTCATCGCCGCCACTTCGCCATTGGCCTGCAGGGCTTCGACGAGGCGCAGCTTGTGCTCGGGGCTGGCGCGCGCGAAGACGTCCACCTCGCGCACAATCTCGCGCAGCGCATCGCTGTCCATCGCCTCGACCTCGGCACCGGTGATCGCCCGGCCGTTGCCGCCGATGCCCATGCTGCCGGCGATCGAGGCGGCAGTCACTGCGTGGTCGCCGGTGATCATTTTGACGCGGATACCCGCGGCATGACAGGTGGCGACTGCCTGGATCGCTTCCGGGCGTGGCGGGTCGATGATGCCGACGAGGGCCAGCAGGGAGAGGTTTCCCTGGAGGTCGCTGAAAGCCAGCTCGCGCTGCCCGTTGGCCATCGGGGCAAAGGCGAGGGCCAGCACGCGTTGGCCGCCGGCCGCCAGTTCGCCGATCCGGCGATGCCAGAAGGCGAGGTCGATCGGCTGCTCCCCGCCGGCCTGGCGCTGCTGGTGGCACATCTCCAGCAGGCGCTCCGGGGCGCCCTTGACAAAAGCGAAGGCGTGCCCGCTGTGGTCGTGGTGCAGCGTGGCCATGAAGCGGTGCTCGGATTCGAAGGGAATCACGTCGATGCGCAGCAGCGACTCGGCCTCGAAATGCGGGTCGAGTCCGGCCTTGAGTCCCAGAGTGAGCAGCGCCCCCTCGGTCGGGTCGCCTTCGAGCTGCCATTCGCCGTTCTTCTCGCGCAGCGTGGCGTCGTTGCACAACAGCGCGGCACGCCCGATGTCGGTCAGCTCGGGCAGTGACTCGGCGTCAACATCCCGCCCGCCGATGACAAATCCGCCATGCGGCGCATAGCCGGAGCCGCTGACCTCGATCGACGCATCGACTGTCGCCAGATGCTGTACGGTCATTTCGTTGCGGGTCAGCGTGCCGGTCTTGTCGGAACAGATGGTGGTCACCGCACCCAGTGTTTCCACCGCCGGCATGCGCCGGATGATGGCGTTGCGCCCGGCCATGCGCTGGACACCAATGGCCAGCGTGATGGTCATGATCGCGGGTAGTCCTTCGGGCACGGCAGCCACCGCCAGGCCCACCGCCGCCAGAAACATCTCGCCGGCCGAAAAACCGTGCACCACCATGCCGAAGGCCACCGTCAGCCCGGCCAAGAGTAGGATGCCGGCGGTCAGCCAGCGTCCGAAAACAGACATCTGGCGAAGCAGCGGGGTCTCGACATTCTCGACGCCGGCGAGCATGCGGCCGATGCGGCCGATCTCGGTGGCATCGCCGCTGGCGACGACGACGCCCCGCCCCTGGCCGAAGACCACCAGTGTCCCCGAGTAGGCCATGCAACTTCGGTCGCCGATTGGCGCGTCGTGTGCGACGGCAGCAGAGGACTTTTCCACGGGTTCTGACTCGCCGGTCAGCGCGGCTTCCTCGATGCGCAGGTTACGCGTATCGACGAGGCGCAGGTCGGCCGGCACCTTGTCTCCCGAAGTGAGCAGCACCAAGTCGCCGGGTACCAGGTTCTCGGCCTCGATCTCCTGCCGCCGGCCGTTCCGCACAACCGCGGCGCTGAGGGAAAGCATCTTGCGGATCGCGTCGAGAGACTTCTCCGCCTTGCCTTCCTGAATGAAGCCGATCAGCGCATTGATCAGCACTACGCCAAGGATCACGCCGCTATCCACCCAGTGCCCGAGAGCCGCGGTGACTCCGGCGGCGCCGAGCAGCACATAGATCAGGACATTGTGGAATTGAAGCAGGAAACGTCCCAGCGCGCCGCGCTTCTTCGGTGGCGTCAACCTGTTCGGGCCGTGTTCCGTCAGTCGGCGCGCAACTTCTTCCTCGCTCAGGCCGCTGGCGCTGCTCTGTTGTGCGGACAAAGCTTCGCTAGCGGGGACCTGGTGCCATGATTGCTGGGACATGGTCGATTCTTTCTACTCAAAGAACGCCTGCGAGGGCGGCGCAGCGGTCGCGTGGGCTCAAGCGTTCAGCCTGTCGGCACGGTCGCGCTGGTCCCGCGCCTCATCAGCCCAGGCCGCTGGACAAACAGCCTATCGCTCCGTCTTAGGTCGGTCGGCAACTGGCTTGACGCGACACGCATTCCTGAACCCGGTTGGCGGCGCGGTCGATGACCTGATGCATATCGCTGCCGAGTTCTTCGATAAGCCACAAAGCACTGTGCCTGAAACGTATTACGGTGCGGCACAGCTTGTCTACGCCGCCGCGATCGGGGCCGGTGATGTCGCTGAGTTGGACACTCACGCTCTCGACGATATCGGGAAAACGCAGCAGAGCTGCTTTGATTTGTGCACTTGCATGCCGACGCAAGGCGGCTGCCCGTGGGAGGCTGATGACCTGGATCTGGATCTGGATCTTCATTCTCATTGGAGCCTCTTGCAACCTCGCTATCCAGCCGAATTTCTCCGTGCAAACGGTTGGCAACGGGGATGGCTGGCGGCTACTTCTGGCATGATTGGAGTGTGGAAACCCTGATCACACTTACCATGACGAAGGATAGCACAGCTTGCCAGACCATGGATCGCTGGAACGTGCTCCAGCACGAGCTGATCCCGGAACTTGGGGCGCGCTGTGATCACTCTCTTGCCAGGGGAACTTCAACTCGAGGCGCAGGCGCTCATGAGACGAGACGAGGGCGAACTGCGAGCATGGTGGCCGCCTTTCGCTCGACGCCAGCGTGCGCATCGAAGCGGGCGGCCGCCAACGGCTGGAACGGGTTCTGCGCCAATGCGCCCGCTCTTCGCGCTGGACCGCTTGCGTGACATCGATGCCGCTCAGCGTGATACGAGCTGCCTGCCTTGCCGCAACCCGGAATCTGGGGCATGATTCGCGCCCATGGCGAAGACGACTGATCCCGACCCCTTTCCTGCAGCCGATGTCCCGCGTCGGCAGTGCTCCGCCTGCCTGACCCACCGCCGTTCCCTGGCCGCTGTTCAGAGCTAGGATGGGTCTTGCCTCGCTCACCCGCGTCATCCGCGGACTGCTGCACGAAGCAGCGCGCGACCTGGCACCGACGCTGATCGTCGTCCTCATCTTCCAGATCTTTTTCATCCAGCGAATGCCGGACAGCCCGGCGGCGCTGATCGGTGGTTTCGCCGTCGTCCTGCTCGGCCTCGCGCTGTTCGTCAAGGGGCTGGACGCGGCGATCTTTCCCGCCGGCGAGACGATGGCTTTCGATTTCGCGCGGCGCGGCTCCTTTCTCTGGCTGATGTTCTTCGCTTTTTGCGTCAGCTTCGCCTCGGTCGCCGCCGAGCCGGCGCTGATGGCCGTCGCCTACAAGGCCGAGGCGGTGTCGGGCGGCAGCATGGGCGCGCTGACGCTGCGCATGGTGGCGGCGCTCGGCGTCGGCCTGGCGGTCGTCGTCGGCGTCTGGCGGATCGTCCTCGGTCACTCGATCGGCAACTACCTGATTCCCGGCTATCTGGTGGTCATCGTGTTGACGGCCTTCTCGCCGCCGCAACTGGTCGGTCTGGCCTTCGATTCCGGCGGCGTCGTCGCCTCGACCGTCACCGCGCCGCTGCTGACCGCGCTCGGCGTCGGTCTGGCGACCAGCATCCGCGGCCGCAACCCGATGCTCGACGGTTTCGGGCTGATCGCCTTCGGCGCCCTGGCGCCGATGATCATCATCCAGCTCTACGGCATCGTCTTCTTCGTCCCTGCCGAGGCGGGCACCGCGGTGCTGCTGCTGCCGAGCGACGACCAGCACAAGTACGCCGCGCTCGAGTTGCTGCTCGACTTCCTGATCATGATCAGGAACCTGCTGCCGATCATCGCCGTCGTCCTCTTCTCGAGCTTCGTCATCCTGCGCCGGCCGCTCGCCGACCCGCGGGGGCTGGCGGTGGGCATGGTGCTGGTGGCGGTCGGCCTGTTCATGTTCGATGAGGGTCTGCAGGTCGGGCTCTTCCCGCTCGGCGACGAGATGACCAACGGCCTGATGCGCGACGGGGTGGCGATGTGGGTCCTCTACCTCTACGGTTTCCTGATCGGTTTTGCGACGACGATGGCCGAACCGGCGCTGATCGCGCTGTCGATCAAGGCGGACGAGGTCAGTCTCGGACAGTTGAACGGTTTCTGGCTGCGCACGCTGGTGTCGATCGGCGTCGGCATCGGCATCGTCATCGGCTGCGCGCGCATCGTCGATGGCACGAACATCGCCTACTGGCTGATTCCCGGCTACCTGCTCGTGTTGTTGATGACCCGCTTCGCACCGCGGTTCATCGTCCCGATCGCCTATGATTGCGGCGGCGTGACGACCTCGACGGTGACCGCGCCGCTGGTCACCGCGCTCGGCGTCGGGCTTGCCGAGCGCACGCCGGGCCGCGACCCGATGATCGACGGCTTCGGGCTGATCGCCTTTGCCTCGCTGCTGCCGATGATCATCGTCATGTCTTATGGCATGCTTGCCACCTGGTTGCTGCGCGCCAGGAAACCCGCCAAGGAGTAGATGCGATGAAGTTTTCCGCCGTCGTACTGATCGTTCCCGAGGAAGACGAGAACCGCGCGGTTGACATCCTCAAGGAAGCCGGCGCCACCGGACTGACCATTCTCAAGGGCAAGGGACTGCGGCACAACGAGCGCAAGACCTTCCTCGGCCTCGGTCTCGAGCGCAAGGAGTCGCTGCTGCTCTGCGTCGTCGAGAAGCAACTCGCGATGCGCATCCTGCGGGCGGTCAAGATGCAGATGAAGATGGACCTGCCCGGTGGCGGCCTGGCTTTCTCGCTGCCGCTGGGCAGCGTCGTCGGCATCGGCCTGGCGCAGATGCAGGCATTCCGGCGCGAAGTCGAGGAGGAAATGTGATTTGCCTGACGCCCGTTCTCGTGCCGTCCGGCCTGTCCGATCATTGACTGAAGGAGTCCCTGCCATGTTGGTTGCCGGAATCATGAAGAAGAAGGTCGTCACCATCAGCCCGCTGGCGACCGTCCGCGAGGCGCTGATGATGATGAAGGAACGCGGCGTCAAGTCGCTGGTCGTCGAGAAGCGCCACTCGGGCGATGCCTACGGGTTGATCTCGTATCGCGATGTGGCGCGGGCGGTGATCGCCGAAGACGGCGACATCGATCTGCTCAATGTCTACGACATCGCGCAGAAGCCGGCGCTGCAGGTGTCGCAGCATCTCGAGGTGCGCTACCTGGCGCGGCTGATGATCCAGTATTCGGTCAAGAGCGTGCTGGTGATCGACAACAACGAACTCGAGGGCTATGTCTCCGACACCGACGTCGTCGGCAGCCTGATCGACCGGGCGGTTGGCGGGCGTTAGTCGCGAGGCATGATGGACAGGCTCCTGCACCGCTATTCGGCCTTCTTTCCGCGCTGGTGCCAGGCCTTCGGTGACCACGTTCCCGATCCCTTCGGCGAGGCGCGCGCCGTCGAGTGGGTGGTCGGTGCCGACAGCGTGGGCGTCATCGTCCTGCCCGAGGTACGGCACTGGCTGATGCGCGAGCTGCTGGCCGAAAGGCATCCCGAAGTCGAGTTCCGTCCGCACGCGATCCGTCTCAACCGGCGCGATTACGACGAGGTCGAAGTGCTCGCGACAGCCGGTTACGCAGCCCTGCACGAACTGCTGCGCGGCTGCGATGAAGCGCACATGTTCCTCACCTATCATCTGATCTACCCGCCGGGGACGCGGATCATCACCGTCTCCAGCAAGCCGCCGCTGGGGCTGCTCTACCGCGAGATGGCACCGCTGACGGTGGTCGTCAGCGAGTAGGGGCGAGAGCGCCGCCGGCTGAGCGACCCGGGTGCTGAACCCACCCGACGGTCGGCCGCCTGTGGACCGTCGTTGGAGCAGGCTCCCGGTCGTGCAGGGCTGTCACGTTCAGCGTGAAATCGCGGCCACACTTCTGTGAAACGTCGGTCACGCTTTCGTGAAATCACCGTTCTCATGGAGGCCGTCGCCGCAGTTCTCCATGACCCTTTCCACTTGCGCAGCCAGCAACGGCAGTTCAAGCGAAACCACCTCCCAGACAATATCGAGATTGACGCCGAAATAGCGATGGATCAGGCGATCGCGCATGCCTGCCATGCTTGTCCAGGGGATATCCGCACTCTCGACACGCAACTTCTCCGAGACACCTTTGGCGGCCTCACCGATGACTTCGATATTCCGGATGACGGCATCTTGAGTCTTGATGTCCTTGCTGAAGGCTTCGTATGACAGGTCGCCAACATAGATCGAGATTCGCTGAATCGCTTCCTGGATGTCACCGATCCACTCCACATCGGCCCGCTCAGACATGGACAAGGCTCTCGGTGATGCTGTCCGCCACGGCTTTCCGGCGAATCTCCTTCAGGCCTGCAGGGGTGAGGACGTCGACTTTGCGTCCCAAGAGTTGTTCGAGGTATTCCAGCAGAAGAACGAAGCGAAGCCCGATGGGCCGTTCAAACTCAACGATGAGGTCGATATCGCTGCCTTCGTGGGGGTGCCCTTTGGCGAAAGAACCAAAGAGCGCCATCTTGCGGATGCCGAATTCGCTTGCAAGATAGGCGGATTGATCGCGAAGCAATTCCAGGATGCGCTCTTGGGTCAACATGAAAGCCAGCATACACCTCTCGCGTGCGCGGGAGAAGGCCGGGGATGAGGGAAACGGTCATGACCTTCATCTTCAGTGGTGTCGCGACCGTCATGACCGTTGATGGTCATCCACCTGATCTACCCGCCGGGAACGCGGATCATCACCGTCTCCAGCAAGCCGCCGCTGGGGCTGCTCTACCGCGAGATGGCGCCGCTGACGGTGGTCGTCAGCGAGTAGGGGCGAGAACGCCGCCGGCCGGGTGAACCGGCAGGGGCGGCGGTGTGGTGCCTGACCATCTGTCGGACTTCCTTACACCGCGCGTCCTTCCGGGACCCGGTGCTCATGCTTTAATGGATGTTTTCCTGCGGGCACGAATCGTGCTTTTCAATACCTGAAGCTGCTTGCCGCCCGCAGTTGGCACATTCGGTCCTCGCCCGTTGCGGGATCGGTTGGCCAGGGAACGCTGCGGTCGTGGGCCGCGCCGCCGCTTTCCCGCAGGGAACCGGCTGGCGCTGTCGCCGTCGGCTGCAGCAAACGAAGGCAGGCCTTTCGGCGGCCTCATCGACAGCGAGCCCCCCCCCGCTTGTCGAAGTGGTTTGCCGGAAGGCCGCCTCCCTGTACGGCGTCGCGACGGCTTCATCTGCCGCTGCCTTGCGTGTCGGGCATCGGCAGGGCCGCTCGTCGTCCGCAGGCCGACCCGGAGACCGCCCCCTCGTGTCGTGGCGGTCTGCGTCAGGCCGAGGGCGTTCTCAGCTTTGCCGAAGCGGACCTGCCGATCGCCATCAGCAGCTTGCGCGTCTCCTCGAGCAGCAGCGTGCTTGAGGCAATCGCCGTCGCCAGCAGCCAGTCGTTCAGGCTCAGATCGACGGTGTCGAATACGGCCTGCGCCGGTCCCCAGTGGACGGCGACGATCTGCAGGCCGACGACGCCGACGAGCGCCAGCCAGAGCTTGCCGTTGGCGAAGAACTGCCGGTTGAAGGCGCTGCCAAACTCGGCCCGGGCATTGAAGATGTTGAAGAACTGGAACAGGACGAAGGTGGTGAATGCCAGCGTCACCGCATGGGCGTGGCCGCTGCCATCGCCCAGTCCTTCGTGGTTGCCCCAGGCGTAGGCCGCCAGCGTGCCCGCCGCCATCGTCAGGCCGTAGAGTGCCAGACGCCAGAGCCGCGCGCCGGTGAGGATGTGCGCATCGGCTGCGCGCGGCGGTGCCTGCATGATGCCGGGTCGCGCCGGCTCGACACCGAGGGTCATGGCCGGCGGGCCGTCCATGATGATGTTGACCCAGAGGATCTGAATCGCGGTGAAGGGCGTCGGCATGCCGAACAGCGGCGCGGCGAGCACGGTGATGATGGCGCCGATATTGGTGGAAAGCTGGAAGCGGACAAACTTGACGATGTTGTCGTAGATGGTGCGTCCTTCCTCGACAGCGCGCACGATGGTGGCGAAGTTGTCGTCGGTGAGCACCAGGGTTGCGGCCTCCTTCGTGACCGCGGTGCCGGTGATGCCCATGGCGACGCCGATGTCGGCGGCTTTCAGCGCCGGGGCATCATTGACGCCGTCGCCGGTCATCGCGACGACATGGCCGCCCGCCTGCAAGGCCTCGACGATGCGCAACTTGTGTTCGGGCGAGACGCGGGCGAAGACGGCGGTGCGCTCGGCCATCGCACTCGCCGCCGTGCCGTCGAGTCCTTCAATTTCGCAGCCCTCGCGCGCTTCGCCTGCCAGACCGAGTTCTAGGGCGATGGCGCTGGCCGTGGCGCGATGGTCCCCGGTGATCATTTTCACGGCGATACCGGCGGCCTGGCAGACTCGGATGGCCTCCTTCGCCTCGGGGCGCGGTGGGTCGATGATGCCCACCAGCGCGATCAGCGTCAGCTCGTCGGTCCAGCGCATCAGGTCTCCGGCCGGATCGAACTCCGCCACCGGGATGGCGCGGCCGGCCAGGGCCAGCACACGCATGGCGGTTGCGGCATAGGCGTCGTTCTGCGCGGCGTATTCGCTACGCGCTGCGTCGTCCAGGCGCTGCTCGCCTGCAGGCGTCAGCCGGCGCGTCGCGCGTGCCAGCAGAACATCAGGCGCACCCTTCACCCACATGCGGACGATGTCCCCATCGCGATGGAACGTGGCCATGAACTTGTGCGCCGAGTCGAAGGGAACTTCGGCGATGCGCGGATACCTTGCCACAAGTCGTTGCGCGTCGACGCCCGACTTTCGCGCCAGCGCCAGCAGGGCACCTTCGGTGGGGTCGCCGATCAGTTCGTCGTCCTGCAGGCGGGAATCGGAGCACAAGGCTGCGGGCGCCAGCAATGCCGACCAGTCCGGCGGGGCTTGTTCGTCCTCCGGTTCAATGCGGCCGTTGCCGCCGTAACCTTCACCACTGACGATGAAGTGGCGGCCCAGGCAATAGACGCGGCGCGCCGTCATCTGGTTTAGGGTCAGCGTCCCGGTCTTGTCGGAGCAGATGACGCTGGTGCAGCCGAGAGTTTCCACCGCCGCCAGCTTCTTGACGATGGCGTTGCGTCTGGCCATGCGGTGCATGCCGAGCGCCAGCGTGACGGTGACCACGGCCGGCAATCCTTCGGGAATCGCCGCAACTGCCAGAGCGATGGCGGTCATCGCCGTCTTCACCAGATCGTCTCCGCGCATCACGCCGACGACGAAAATCAGCGCGACGACAAAGCCGGCGATGACGGCGAGGTGTTTCCCCAGTCTGTCGAGCTGGGTCTGCAATGGTGTGGCCGACTCGGCGGCGTCGGCCAGAAGGCCGGCGATCCTGCCCATCTCGCTGTGCATGCCGGTGGCGGTGACCAGCGCTTCGATGCGTCCGCGCGTCACCACGGTGTTCATGAAGACCATCCCCTGCCGTTCCGCCAGTGCCGACTCCTGCCGGACAGCTTCCGGGCTCTTGGCCACCGCGTGCGACTCGCCGGTGAGCGCGGCTTCGGCCACTTCCGCCGCGTGTGCGTCGAGCACGCGCGCATCGGCCGGAATGCGGTCACCGGCTTCGAGCAGCAGGATGTCGCCGGGTACCAGATCGACCGCCGGGACCAGCGCTGTTTGCCCGTTGCGGCGAACGCGCGCCGTCGGCGCCAGCATGTTCTTCAGCGCCGCCAGAGCCGCCTCGGCGCGATGCTCCTGGAAGAAGCCCAGCGTCGCGTTTAGGATCACGACGATGGCGATGACCAGGGCGTCCCCGAGATCGCCCATTGCCCCGGCCAACACGGCGCCGCCAAGCAGCACGATGACCAGAAGATTACGGAACTGGTCGAGGAACTTCTTCCAGGCCGGTCGCGGCGCTCTTTCGGCAAGCTGGTTTGCGCCGTGCGCGGCAAGCCTGGTCGCGGCCTCGGCGGAGTCGAGGCCGGCTGCCGGGTCGACAGCGAGGGCGGCGGCGACCGCTGCCGTGGTGCGTGCGTGCCAGGCGGGATCGCTTGCAGGCCGTGGCAGGGGTGATCGGGCAGACATGCTCATTCCTTTCGCGGATCAACCAGACTTCGACATTCGACAGGCGCAGTCGCTGCGTGGCACCGGCACCCGGCGGCATGCCGAGAAGGCCGCGCCGCGCCCGCCACCGCCCGCAG
>ERZ761609.504-NODE-504-length-45137-cov-39.876514_pt1 | contig 45137 bp, 28 predicted proteins | sample MGYA00511163_ERZ761609 | MGnify/ENA primary metagenome ERZ761609 (study PRJEB28899, sample SAMN02445070) | bioreactor sludge metagenome | biome: EBPR sludge | place: Australia: Brisbane, Thorneside Wastewater Treatment Plant | collected 2011-12-16 ... | reverse complement strand
AACGAGAAATCGCTTGCCGCCCTGACCGAGAGCGACGGTTTCGACCCCCACCTTCCCCCATCTTCCCCCACCTTTAACCCCACCTTTAACCCCACCTTTAACCCCATCTTCTCACTTCCTCTCTTCTCTCAACACTCTTCCCTTAGTATATAGTGGTCGTTCAGCATCGTGAAGACCCCTATTGACCCACAGAACATTTGCTGCATCAATCGATGTTGGTACAGTGAGTGTTGATATTCCTAATTCATCATCAGGTGTTTCGAGGAACGTGTACGTTACAAGTGAGAGGGCATCTGTACGTAGTACCGATGGCAGGTTCGCAATGTCACCCGTTGTACGGGTCTTGAAGATTATTCGAGCTGGCTCGCTTCGAGTAGAAGCTCCTTCTACATTCTCAGCCGTGAGTTCGACGAGGACGGGATCGGTTATAGCAGTCGACACGTCGAATCCGTCACTCATGTCAACATCAACGAATGGTGGTACCGTTTGAGTAACACTATCAATAACTCGTACAACGCGGCCACGCTGCAACAAACGTAGACCAAGACGATAGATCGCAGCATCACTCACAATCTTCGGCGTAACACGAATCCGTGGTAACGAGGTTTCAACGATATAGTCGGTGGCACGAAGCGGTCCGAGAACACGCCGACTTTCGTCCTCCACAACAACAATACCAGGTTGAGCTGCTTGACCAGGACGAATGTCAATCGTCATACGCTGTAGGGCAATATTCCACACTTTTTTAAAGTAGTTCCGTACAGCATCTGCCCTTCGGCGTGCACGAAGTTTCCCCTCTTCGGTTCCATCGTCGTACGAGGCCAGCGTGACATTCACACCGTTTTGTGCGGCCATTCTCGAACCGAGAATATCGAGTACTCGATAGTGCCAATGAGTTGCTGTGTCCAAGAGAGCATCATCTGCAGTCCAGCCCCTTTGCCCCTTACCAGACTGTACATATCGCTGAGGGATTCCCACGGAATCTCCATCAAACAGTATCGCAGGCGCAACACTCGCAACTCGTGTCCGACGGATTCGGCGTACACGCAGATAGGCCTCGGCCGCCGTTTCGTCGTTGTCGTCGATAATGTCTACGTGAACACTTGCATGTAATACACTAGGTGGTTTTGGGACAACTGTGCGGAAGGATTCGGTTACACGATACCGTATACTGTCTCTGCTGACAATACTATCAACGTATACGCTTGTTCGTGCTGTTGTTGCGGTGCGCACAGTTGAGCTGAGCACAACAACGGTATCTCGAACGTAGATGGTATCACGAAACCTTGGCAATTCCATCGGTTCCGGTTGCGATGTCGCACCACCAAGGTCATACCGAATGCCAACACCGAAACCAAGTGATGGCAATGTCAACGACGCAGTTGAATGCTGTGATGCGAGTGGCAATACAATCTGTACCCACGGTGCAAATGATATTCCTTGCACTGGGCGGAAGGGAATCTTACCTTCAGCTCTGAGATTGACAAGGGGCGAAAGGGGCGAAAATCCACTGATAGCACCCGACGCTGTTTGTTGTACAATACTGCCATCAACAAAGGGTAGACCAGGCGGATCCGTAAACTGTTGTGTTTGAGTAAATGCAGAACCTGAGACAGATGAAAGTTGAACACCGAGTCCAACGTTTAGCCAGTCGAGAACTGGATAACTCAGAAATGGTTCAATCACCACGGCCGTCATCGTCATGTCAACCGTGTGACCAATTGTAGCACGATACACCGTGTCACCCCGTGCTATGGGTGCTGTCTCAGCAGCCGAAAATGCAGGTGATACGGAGGTGACGTTGAGTCGGAGTCCACCGCGAACCGATTTTCCCTGAAGGGCAAACAACGGGACATCCGCAGAAAGGCCGAGTCGCACACCGACGGCTGTGGAGGTTGTTGACCCAAACGACGTGGCACCGTCCGGGATTGCGATTCCAGGAAGCGTGATAAAGTCGGCCGAAGGGAAGACGACGTCAGCACCAAGGTCAACGCCTAAACGTACGTCCTGAGCCCGCAGGGCTGACGTTATGAGAACAAACAGAGTGAGGGCGAGTACGCGGACCACGCGCAAAGATAGACGCTACCGAACGACGAGAAGGCGTACAACGGAGTTTACGATTCCCGTTTCCGTTTCAGCTGCTAGACGGACAATGTAGGTTCCTGCTGTCAGGCCGTCAATTGCGCTCTTTGACACCGACACCGTCGTTGCTCCATCACGTACTTCGGCTGAATAGTCGGCAAGAACAACACCTTCAGGTGAGACAATCTGGAGAATCCCCTTACCCTGCGGCACATTCCCAATGGAAATGGTTGTTGTCGTTTCAAGTGGATTCGGACTCACGGAAAGTTCAAGCGGCCCCTGATTACTGTTCACGAGTCGAATACGACCATCTGGATATTGCCAGACGTTTGTCAAAACAATCTCTCCTGAGTCCAGATCCCGTCCCGTTACGTCATCCGTGAATTGCGCTGTAACGTTTAGCAGATCGAGGGGTGTTCGTACATCGTTACCCATCACGGCAACAGCCGAGAACGCAGCGACTTCGGCACCACTTTCCGATATCGTTCCATCGGATGTTAGGACGACAACAGCGCGATCGTTCATCACCGTCCTCGTTAACTCAGTTCCACTCACCTCCGAGGCCACAACAACGGAACTGTTATAGGCAATGGAGCACTGGGCTTCTGAGAATCTCACGGGGATATCAATCACACCATCGGTGAATGCACGAACTGAAACACGTACGGTATCACCGATACGCACTTCGCGTCGCTCTGGTACAACACCAAATCGTATGGCAACTGGTCGTGGACGCATAGTCGTGCTGACAACTATCTCTGTGCTGTCAACATCAACTCCACCTAACGTTGTTCGAATCAGCAGAAACTTCTGTCTGACACCAGTTTGAAACGTTGTTGACTCACCACGAGCTCGTATGCCAATTCGTCGATCACGCGAGATTGTACCTGCCTGTGGTAATGTTAGCGTTAACGATGCTAGCCCCTGTTCAACGGTCACGATACGATATCGAAAACCTTCACCATACAGATCTGCTCCAAGATCGATGGTAACATCCTTTATTTGTGGAGTACCAACGGCAACTTGATCAAGTATGATGGTCTCTACCTGCGGCATTCCAACCGCCGTTACCGTCATATCAATCGTCACATCGTCAATCGGCCGATTATCTGGTGATCGACGTTCGTAAATGACCCTGTCAGAAAACCTTCCTTCACGTAACGGTGATGCTTTCACTGACACGATGATGGAATCTCGCTCAACCGTTGGTTTATCGGGAACGGTAAAGACTTCAGACTCTGGTTGTTGCTTGATGACGTACGTTGGTTTGATACCACCGATCAACTCCGCTCCAAGTCGTACAGTGCGAACATCACCCGTAAGAACAGGGCCAAAGTCTGTTTGTATTGACTTGTCAAGATCTACGGCAATGCCCACCAGGCGCGCCACCAGCGTGTCAATCGGATTCACACGTTGTGCATCGTCTTTATCATACCGAACAAATACGGCCGAATCCACATACTCGCCGCCAACGATTGGACGGAAGTGCACCATAAATCCAAAGGTGTCGGCAACGGGTGCTGGTATTCGGTTAACAACAAAGAACGGTGCTGTAACACGATCCGATACCGTCCACAAAAAGTCGCGGACGATGTCCTCACGAACAACAACAACTCTCCGGGACGTATCGCCAGTGGCAATACGACCAAAGTTTAGTGTTGTACGACGTACGGGAACAAACGCCTCCGCTGTCAGAACGATCTTGACTTCGTCGTTATTCTGCGGCAATGCTGGCCGACGACGCAGAATGATCGTATCTGTGTACCTGCCCGCTTGTTGCGACAGAAAGCTTACTTCCAGGCGAGCTTCGCCGTTTGTAATTGTGATCCCGTTCCCATTTACAAGTCTAAATGGTGCCGATGGTGCTTCATCAACCGCAAATGCCGATGCACCAGGCTGTAGACCACGGACGATCACCTGTTTCATGGCGGATTGAAAGACAGGAGTAGGCGGAAAACCGGCTTCAAGTTCCTGTTCACGCAACAATGCCCCCTTGCCCCTTTCGACAAAAACTGTCAAAAACAGGAGCAACGTGAGTACCGTCGTGATCCGACGCTGGGAAAGGGGCAAAAGGGGCTTCATGGGCGTTCTACTAATCCACGACGAAGGACTTCGTTACACTACCGAGCGCTGAGGATACAGACATTCCCGCGCCATTCTTGAGATATAACCTTACCGGTGCCTTGAATACGAACATCGTATCCCGAAGCATGGATGACGGTAATGGCTCGACGTAACGGCATACCAACCACATTCGGGCGGTTCGCAGGTGTTGCAACAGTTGTCGTATCACCAGGTTTGCGTGATGTTTGAACCTCCGTTGTCACGGCCGTTGACCGTTCCACGCGTATTCCGGGTTCCGGACGTTGTTTGACGATGAGCACGTCTACAGGATGTTCGTCCGCGAGACGAAGGCCTAGTCGCTGTAATACCGTATCTGCCGTAAGCGGGTCCAGCCCCCGAACATCTGGCACAAACACACTGTCGGCATCAGCGCTCGCAGCAATTCGTGTTCGTGTATTGTCATCAAGTGCCAACATGGTCATCGTTTTCTGAACGATTCTCCGGAAGATCGGTGCTGCAGTAGATCCGCCGTAGATACTTGTTGTTGGCCGGTCCAACATCACAATCATGGCAACACGTGGTGCTTCAGCCGGATAGAAGCCAACGAAGGAGGCTGTGTATGACGACGTTCCATAGGCTCCGTCAACCAACTGTTGGGCTGTGCCTGTCTTTCCAGCGATACGAACACCGGGGATGCGTGCCTCGGAGCCCGTACCTCGTTCAACAACACCAACAAGCATATCCGTTAACAGTTTTGCCGTTTGTTCCGAGATAACACGTCGAATCCGCATCGGCTTGTTCTCCCGGAGAATTGACCCATCGGCTGCAATCACACTTTGTACAATTCGCGGCTCCATCATCACGCCGCCATTGGCGATAGCAGCGTAGGCGTTTACCATTTGTAGTGCCGTGGCACTCAACTGATAACCAAAGGCCATGTATGTTTTTGTTGTTGCATCAAACTCATTCGGTCGTTTGAGTCGACCTCTGACTTCACCAGGAAGGTCTATACCCGACGGGATGCCAAATCCGAAATCACGAACGTATTTGTAATAAACACGATCATCCAGTGCCGATACGGACTTAGCAAATACGACATTACTTGACTGCTCCATTGCTCCGCTAAACGTCGTCTGTCCAACCGGATGATCATCTCGAATAGGTGCGCCGAAGATCACGGCCGTTCCGTTTCCACCATCAACAGCGTCGTTGGGAGCAATCTTTCGTTCCTCAAGTAGAGCTGCTGCAGTGACGGCCTTCATTGTTGAGCCCGGCTCGTACTGATCCGTGATGGCCCGAATACGAATAGCATCACTCGTTGCACGATCCAATCGATTTGGATCAAACGTTGGCCACGATGCCATTGCGAGCACGTCGCCCGTGGCCGGATCAATGGCAACAACAGTACCACTCGTTGCTCCGCTTTCGCGGATACCACGGTCGAGTTCCTGTTCCGCAACTCGTTGCATGTCAATGTCGAGCGTCAATTTGATGTTCGCACCGTCACGCGGGGCCTCACGTTCTGGATTTACGCTGGGGCGCAGCCGACCTCGACCATCACGCTGCATTACAACAAATCCGCTCTTCCCACGCAATAGTGAGTCATAGCCCAGTTCTATTCCACTGAGTCCATTATTATCAACATCCGTCGTGCCCACAACCTGTGCCGCAACGGGCCCGTACACAAAGTGTCGTTTGGGTTCTGTCAGTCGTATCAGGCCGCGATCTCGAATGGTATCGAGCATAGGATAGAGGGCTGTACTGATGCCACGAGCCAACCAGGTAAATCGATTCCGCGCACTCTGTATGCGGTCGAGATACCATGCTGCGGCCTTACCATCTGCACCAGCAAGCAGCTCGGCAATCAGTGCTGGTTGTTGAATAAGAGTAGGATCTGCAGCGAATGACGTTGTACGAATCATCGTTGCAACATCACGATCCTTACGGTCGAGTATCTTACCTCGCTGTGCTCGTAACTCTACCTTACTCTCATATTGTTTACGAGCTAGATCCCGGTAATGACCGGCCTCAACAACTTGAACCCAGAACAACCGACCGACAACGACAAGGAATGCTCCTGCAAAGAAGAGAATGAGCACACCGGCCTTCCATCGGATAGCATCATAGGCAGGCTGCTGTGGAGGAACGTCGTTCTCCATACTGGTCTACTCTTCTTCCGACCGTAGAACAACTGGAGCTTTTTGCGGTGGAATCATTCCAAGCCGCTCACTAGCTAGTCGTGTAACACGCTCAGCAGACTGAAGGCGGTACACTTCGCGGCGCATAATGTCATGAACGGATTGAAGTGAATCGAGCGTTTTTGTTCGCGACTCTACATCACGCAACAGTCTATTCACCTGTATCACATTGCTAACGTAAAGAACCGTAGCGCCAGCCGTTACCGCAACAAGGGCAAACACACTCCAGCGGTTCAGAAGTCTACGCTGCCGAACAAGTTGGGGTGATTCCTTTACGGGAGGCTGTACGTCGATATCTGGACGAAACTCTTCCACCTATCGAACCTCTGCTCCAGGTCCTACGTCGGCCCGCGGTGTTACGAGAGATAACGTACCATCAGCATTCGAAGCAGCAAGTACCATTCCCTGAGACTCCATGCCCATGAGCTTGGCTGGTTTCAGGTTGGCAACAATGACAACGAGTGTACCAACAAGATCTTCCGGCGCATAGTGTTTCGCAATTCCTGCGAGAATCTGACGTTGTTCTTCACCGAGGTCTACTTGCAACTTGAGAAGTTTCTCACTTTTTGCCACACGTTCAGCCGAGATCACACGTGCTGTTCGGAGTTTTACTTCAGCAAACGTGGCAATATCTATGGTTGCTACTGTAGCATCCTCGTTTGATTCCTTCGACGGTTTTGTCGGAGCAGTCGATGGTAAAGGGGCAGAAGGGGCGCTACCCCCATCTGTTGAACTTGCCGGTGTAAACTTCAGTCGAACGGATTCTATCACGTCATCCTCGATTCGCGTGAACAAGATTTCTGGAGGCGCAATCACCGTCGCTGGTTGTAACGCTGCTTCACCTGCCGTTAACCACACATCCGATCCTACAGCATTCTGCTGTGGAGCACCGGAGTTTGGTGCAAGTCCAAGAATACCTAACAGCCGTTCTGAAGTTCTGGGAAGAAGGGGCGCGAAGCTTATTGCCAGCGTACGAATGGCATTTGTGCAGATAAACATTGTTTTAGCACAATCAGCTTCGTCGGTCTTTAACGCCTTCCACGGTGCGAGATCGTTAAAGTACTTGTTCGCAGCGCGAGCAATCGACATTGTTTCTGTCGCTGCGTCGCGGAAACGATATCGATCGTAGTTCTCGGCGACGGTCGTAAGGCCATGACGAATGGCCTCAGCAAACTCAATGTCTTGTGGACGTAGTAGCGAACTTCCTTCACCGGTACGGACACACGTATTCCACGCGGCGACAAACGCTGAATCGACAGTAGGCAGAGTACTTGCAAAGTTCTTCTGCAGGAACTGTAACGACCTGTTGACGTAGTTGCCGAGAATGGAAGCCAGTTCGTTATTCGTACGAGCCTGAAAGTCACGCCATGTGAAGTCACTGTCCTTTGTCTCCGGCATATTCATTGCAAGAACATACCGTAACATGTCAACGTGAAAGTCCTCCGGAAATGCATCACGATACTGCAAGAGATCAATAAACCAGTTCCGTGACTTCGAGAACTTCTGTCCTTCAAGATTCAGGAACTCATTTGCAGGAACATTCTCGGGAAGGATGTATCCCTCATCGGCACGAGTCTGCAGTAGGATCGGGAAGATAATCGTATGAAAGACGATATTATCTTTTCCTAGGAAGGCCGTATACGTCGTTTCTGCGTTCTGCCACCAATCCTTCCACGCCTGAGGTGTACCAGCGTTTAGAGCCCATTGTTTTGTAGCGCTGATATAACCGAGTACAGCTTCGAACCAGACGTAGAGCACCTTACCTTCAGCTCCCTCGACGGGTACTGGGATACCCCACGTCATATCACGCGTTGCCGCTCGTTCAGCAAGACCTTGTTTTAACCAGGACCGGCTTTGTTGTAGAACGTTATCCTTCCATGTCTTCGCATGGGATTCGATATAGTTCTCCGTCCACTCCTGAAAGGCATCAAGACGGAAGTACCAATGTTTTGTGGACCGTACAACAGGACTCTTACCACTCACAAGAGATCGCGGATTCTTGAGATCCAGCTGGTTGTAGTAGGCACCGCAGTTGTCACACTGGTCTCCACGAGCCCGATCGTAACCGCAGTTTGGACATACACCTTCAACGTATCGATCTGGGAGAAAGATCTGGGCCTCATCGTCATAGAACTGATCTTCCTCACGCTCTACGAGAAGCCCCTTTTTGCCCCATACCGAAAAAAACTCACGAGCTGTTTCAGCATGGATAGGATTCGACGTACGGTCGTAGATGTCAAAGGCAATACCGATACTATCCAGCGCCTTGGCATTTAAGCCATGATACCGGTCGATGAGCTCTCGGGGGCTGATACCTTCCTTTTCAGCGGCTATCGTAATAGCCACACCGTGTTCATCGGAACCGCAGACGTAGAGTGTCTGGCGGCCTCGCAGCCTGCAAAAGCGGGCATAGATATCGGCAGGAAGAGTTGAGCCAACGACGTTACCAAGGTGCGTAACACCGCTGGCATAGGGGAGTGCGGACGTAATGAGGTAGCGCTTCACGCCGCAAGTTACGGCCCCGTGTCCTACCTCACCACAAGTACTGTTGATGGTCTACCGGCAACACCCACAAAGTATGTTCCCGGAGAGAGTGAGGCAACGTTGAGGTGAACCGTATTTATGCCAGGTTGAAGGGGGCAAAGGGCGCCACCAACGGCATACGTCACATTCTGACCAAGCATGTTTGTGACCTCGAATTGTGTTAACACAGCATCTCGGCTAGTTACGTTCACCAGCACCTCACCATCGGTGGCAGGTAATGGCCGAACGTCAAGAATCTCGAGCCCAGCCACGGCGTCTTCGTCAATTGAAGTTAACGTGAAGTCAAAGAACATCACGGGAATGCGACGGCAATCAGTAACGACAAACAGCGTATCAACGAGTTTTTCAGTTGTTCGCCGTACACACACTTCGGCCGTTTTCTTTTCGCTACTCGTGATTTCGCCGAATGAGGGTGGATTGACAAGCTCGTTATGTGCCAGCTCAAGGCGCGTCACAGTTGTTGGACTTATGCCTGTAAGGCGTGCATTCGTAAGCGTCACGTCAATACATCGAATTCCAAGCGCAGGAAGTCCAGCAAGCCCAACGACACGTGGCGAGGCAACAATGTTATCTGCCAGGAAACTATACCGAGCCGTTGTTACACTTCCCGTTAACGCTTCAACATCAACCGAGATTATCTGATTACTATCATAACTTTCCGGTGTGATTTCGAGAACAACTCGCGTTGGAGATTCTTCAATGATCGTTGTACGAGCACTACCGCGAACATCTATACTCTTTCGCCGCGAACATTCGTTCGTATCCGATTGAACTGTTACTCTAAACACACCACAGCTTGACATCTCGTGCGAAACTTCGGTCGTTCCAGGGCATTCAGCATCAAAGGAAAGTCCAGCCGTTGAGGCATAGGAACGTCCTTCCACACCGGCACTATCGCGTGAACCCCACGTCCACGCCATAAACCTTGCACCACTTCTGCCTTCTATTGTGAGGCCTGACGTGATCTGCGTGCGCACGTAGGAGAATGAGCCACAAGCAATTGTGCGAAGCATACTTCCGAAGGTCGCAGCCAGGGGGTTACCGTTCACCCGAAGGTTGATCAACTCAGATGTCGGAAACACGAGGCCTACAAAACAGTCCATACCACTCGTATCAGATTCGATACGAGCGTACTGTGTCCACCTGCTCACCGGAGGAACTGACGTCATCGTAGGGTAACCATTGGCGCGCATACTCGTTTGCTCGCCGCTGAGTTCACCGCCGTTGAACCACGACTTACCATACTGTGTTACATGTGCGGGTTTTGTTGTTCTCCACGTCGTTGCAGTCTCCTGAGTCATTTCGATATGACTCTCACCGCGATTCAGTCGCCGTACGGCGATAAATCCATTACCATCCTGCCTGCATTTGTATACCATTGTACTATCATGCAGAGCTAGTATACGTACAACATCACCTCGATCATCATCTATCCCAAATTCAGGGTTAGCCGTCCCCGTGATTCGCTTTACGGAATAGGCGATGGGTATCGTCACAAACAGAGTATCTGCCATGCCATCGGGTAGCTGTGTTTCATGGAAGGGCGCTCGTACAAATGAAGCGGGACCGGCATCTGGACCATTCGCCGGCAAAAGATCCGGATATCGTGGCACTGAGGCCTTCGTATGGCCCGAGATCACGGCGATCTTCTTATTCGCTGAGATGTGCGTTCCAGAAATATCAGATAGAAACTCTTTAACAAGAAGAGGTTGGATTGCTGGAAGAATCAGAATGGATTCGCCTGCATTCAGCGTACAAATACCTGTTTGTCCTGAACTAATGGCCTGGATATCGGGTCCTGCGGGAATATCAACAGTTGGCGTGATTGATACGACCGTGCCATCCTCCACTGCCGAGACAATGATCTGTCCAGGTCGCAGTTCCGAACCTTGTGAGCCATATCGATCTACAAACCACGATGATACTGTGTAGGATGTATCAAGGGATTGAACCGGAAGATGGAGCGAACTCTCACCATTTCCATTCCATCGAACAAATGTTGTCACCGTGAATGGAGCGTCACCGTTCAACCACAATCCATTCTTTACCTTTTTACCATGCTCAGTGTGCAAGTATTCCGTAGGAATAACAAACTCAGCCGAACCTCCACTTGCAAGTTGTATTCGATCGAGTTTTCGAAGTGACGTACCATCAGCAGACTGAAGTACCACTTGTTTTAGGTCCTTCCCATGCACACGAACTACGAGAGCTGATGACATAGGCAGCTCATTAGGTGCCGGCCAGATCTTCGGGAATGTTATGAGGTACGACTTCCCACCATCCAATGCGGCACCTGTTGTCCTTGTTGAGATGTGTTGTGTCTCACCCGCCGTAATGCCACTCGTAGGCATCAGACAAACAATTGCCAGAATCAGCACTACAGATGTATGAATTCTCTTCATTGTCAAACCTCATTCGATTGGTGCAGAATTGCACGTACGCACAAAGGACAATACGAAGGTGATTTGGTTACGCTAGGTGACGCTGGGTGACGCTGGGTGACGCTAGGTGACGCTAGGTTACGCTGGGTGACGCTGGGTTACGCTGGGTTACGCTGGGTGACGCTGGGTGACGCTGGGTGACGCTGGGTGACGACGAGCGCAGAGAACATACCGTCGAGCGCTAGCGAGACCTCGTCACTCATACATCACGATGTCACCAGCAATACGCATGGACGTCGTTTGGTCCACGAGGCGACGTACAAGTGTGAGCGCAAACTCAAGGGCCGTACCAGCACCTCTGCTCGTAACGATGTTACCGTCTTCCACCACACGGTCTAGAGAGTACGCATACGAGGCGAGATCATGAGCCACAGACGGATGGCTTGTAATAACAGCACGTTTTGGGAGTAGCCCAAACTCATGAAGGATTCTTGGCGCAGCACAGATTGCTCCAAGCAGTCCTTTTCGACCTTGATGTTTCCGGAGGATGTGCTCCAGACCGCGGTTTGTTATAAGATTCTCAACTCCTTGACTACCACCAGGGAGCACAATCGCTGTGAAGGTGTCATCATCACCAAGATCATCCAGCGCTACGTCCGGGATGATGCGCACTCCACGCGCACACGTCACTACGTCACCGTCACCAGCAACTACTACGTTTACACCAGCACGACGGAGTACGTCGATGATGATAACGGCCTCCATGTCTTCCGTGCCATTGGCAATGGGGACGAGTACTTCGCTCACTCGTGCTCTCCCGTGGACACAGGAGCAGCCGCAGGAGTTCCGCTGAGTTCCGGACGTCGGATGATGCCACCGGCATGACCAACGCGGATTGCCTGTATGACCATGATAACTCCGAGCGCAAGGACTACCCAGCCAACAATTTTGCTTGGGCCAACAAACTTGCGCTCAAAGAAAAATGCAAACAATCCGAGTATGCCAGCTGCTAATCCAAGTGGTACGAGGGTTTCTGCCAGCTCTTCATGTTCGTGAATCAGATCGTGCACCGAAGCGCTCTGCTCGGTGGGAGCCATGTCTTCAACAGGATCTTCCGCATCTTCTCCGGTGATATTTGCCGGCATCACCGTAAGGGCCATAACACTAAAGACCAAAAGACCAATTCGTCGTACTTCGGTGCTCTTCATCAGAAGGCCGTAGATCATTACAACAAGACCGATGGCCGTGCCGATGATTGGCAGATGATTAAAGAGATTATGTGCTTGGGTGGGTTCCACGATCACTCCCATTCAATGGTGGCTGGTGGTTTCGACGAAATGTCGTACACAACGCGGTTGATACCTCGAACCTCGTTGATGATTCGATTGCTAATTCGCGCAAGTACATCGTATGGCATGTGATACCAGTCAGCCGTCATACCATCTGTACTTGTGACTGCTCGTAGACCACAGACGTGTTCATATGTGCGCTCATCACCCATCACTCCAACCGTACGCACGGGTAACAAGACAGCAAATGCTTGCCAAATTTCGTTGTAGAGACCTGCTGACCGAATCTCGTCGATGTAGATCTCGTCGGCATCACGAAGGATGTCGAGTTTTTCCTTCGTGATCTCACCCGGTATACGAATGGCAAGGCCAGGACCTGGGAAGGGATGACGATCAATAAACCAATCAGGAATTCCTAACTGACGTCCTACGGCGCGGACCTCGTCCTTAAAGAGTTCACGGAATGGCTCAACGAGTCGGAGTTTCATGTGATCCGGCAAACCACCTACGTTGTGATGCGTCTTGATCGTCGCTGATGGGCCCTTTACGCTCGATGACTCAATAACGTCTGGATACAACGTACCCTGAGCAAGAAATCCAGCATCAGAGAACTTGGCTGCCTCAACGTCGAAGAGTTCAATAAAGGCATTACCAATGGCCTTACGTTTTTTCTCCGGATCAGTAACACCTGCGAGTTTCGACATAAACAGATCTTGTCCATGAACAAGATCTACCGTCATGTCAAAGTGTTGACGGAAGAGTTCGATAATCATCGCGCTCTCACCCTTGCGCATAAGACCCGAGTCCACATGGATACAGTGAACACGATTTCCGATGGCCTTGTGAATCAACACCGCAGCCACCGTAGAATCAACACCACCACTCAATGCACAGATGACACTGCCATCACCAACGGTTGTTTGAATGTCACGAATAGCAGCATCTATAAACGATTCTGCATTCCATGTTGGTGAGCATCCACAAATGTCTACGACGAAGTTGCGGAGTAACCGCACACCTTCTGTTGAGTGATGAACTTCCGGATGAAACTGGACGCCCCATATGCCCCTTTCCTTGTTGCGAATGGCACAGATAGGAGCATTCTCGGTGTGTGCAATACGATCAAATCCAGGCGGTACGGCCGTGAGATGATCTCCGTGAGACATCCAGACCTGTGTTGACGGAGAGATGCCGTGAAAGAGATCGGTTGCATCATCAACATGGACAAAGGCACGGCCGAACTCACGTCGTGCTGCCTTATCGACTGCACCGCCAAGTGTGTGTGCAATGAGTTGCAGACCGTAACAGATTCCGAGGACGGGTACACCGAGTGCGAACACGTCGAACGACGGTATCGGTGCGTCGGCAGCATAAACACTGCTCGGACCTCCGGAGAGCACAATGCCCTTTGGAGATAATGCTACAAGGGCATCGCGCGAGATTGAATATGGATGTATCTCAGCGTAGACCCCGGCTTCGCGAATTTTTCTCGCGATGAGCTGTGTGAACTGAGAACCAAAGTCGAGAATGATGATACGTTCGGCGTGGTGCATCGGCAAAGATACGGACGGCCACGGCTGTGAGGGAAGTTATCGCTCGACGAATTCAAGGTCTTTGCCATACGTCTCCTTCAGGCCCAACCAGCCAAGTAGGGCAATGGCAATACAGAGTGCTCCAACGACGAGGGCTGCAGAAATCCGAGGTGTTTCCATTCCTTCACCACCAAAGACGTCGGTTCGTAACCATTTAAACAGCAGGATGAGCAGAGCAAGAGAACCACGTACAAAGTTGGGTACCGTCGTTGCCGCCGTTGCTCGCAGGTTGGTACCAAACTGTTCTGCTGCTGTTGTAACGAAGACGGCCCAATAGCCGACGGAGAATCCGAGGAGAGCACACTGGAAGTAGGTAAGGACAGGAGTTTTATCAGTTGATGTGAGATACCATGCTGCCGATGCTGCCGTAAGGAGAATGAAGACGAGAATTGCCGCACGACGACTTTTTAGAAGCTGACTCAGCAGACCAGAACAGAGGTCACCAAAAGAGAGTCCAACATAGGCCCACATGACGGCCATTCCACCACTCATGAGAACCGGAGTTGAGCTAGACTCTGATGTGAACTCCGGTGCAAAGGTGACGAGGATACCGATGACATACCAGATAGGAACACCAATGGCAATGGATGACAGGTATCGACCAATACGGCTTGGTGAAAAGAGCATGGCCACGTTACCACGCGACACATCAGACCTTTCAGCTGCACGGAACATACCCGATTCGTGAATTCGAACGCGAGTAACAAGCAACAAAAGCCCCATCACTCCACCGGCAACAAAGGCTGTTTGCCAGTTCGTAAACTCTGCAACAAGATAGGCCGCAACGGCTCCAAGAATTCCCATTGATGCTACGATGGTTGTACCGTAACCACGAGACTTGACGGGCATGATTTCGGCAACGAGTGTTACGGCAACGCCAAGCTCTCCGGCAAGGCCTATTCCACTGAGAAATCGAAAGATGGCATACATCTCTACACTGCTCACAAAGGCATTCATGATGTTCATGATTGAGTAGAGCAGGATACTACCGAGCATCACACTCAGCCGACCCTTACGATCGGCCAATACGCCAAAGAGCAAACCGCCTAACAGCATTCCAATCATCTGCGAATTGAGGATCAATTCACTTGCGTCCTGCATTCGATCAGCCGTCACTCCAATATCGATGAGCGACTGTGTACGAACGATACTGAATAGGATGAGGTCGTAGATATCCACGAAGTATCCGAGTCCGCACACAATGACGGTAAGCCAGATACGGGGCGAAAGGGGCGACGAGCCACCGGGAGAAAGGACCATGGAGGACGATCGTTATTGAACTACGGAAGATTGTCGCCAAGAAAGGCATCTGGCAGGAGATCATTCATGGACACGTCGTGATGTGCGCCACCAAGCGTAACGGAGATTACACGCTGAACACCAAACTCCCGCAACACCTGTCGACAGGCACCACACGGCATTGTAGGTGTGGGTGTATCTGTTACGATCAGACATACGTCGAGCTCGCGTACACCATGGGCTACGGCAGCCGTAACGGCTGCCCGTTCTGCGCACTGCGTCAGTCCATACGAAGCGTTTTCAACATTACAGCCCACGTGAACCGATCCATCCTTGGCAAGAACAGCGGCTCCCACAAAGAACCGGGAGTACGGGGCGTAAGCATTCTCACGTACCGCCGTTACCCGGTGAATGAGTTCGATGAGGATGGTGTTGTTCATCGTGTGGGGCGAATATCGCACACATTCCGGAAAGGTGCCGGGGACCTTTAGGTCCCCGGCACCTATCTTTCCGTATGGTTTCCATCCTGCTCTCCTGGTACTCCACCACTGCACGCGTGTTCTTCTGGCGCCGACCGAACATCGACCCCTGGGTTGTCCTTGTCTCGGAGGTGATGCTCCAACAAACACAGGCGTCGCGTGTTGAACAGCGACTTCCGGAGTTCCTAGATGTGTTTCCCACACCACAAGCCATGGCAGAGGCCTCGGCAGGAACAGTGCTAAAGATGTGGTCCGGTATGGGCTATAATCGTCGCGCACTGCGGCTGCAGGAAACCGCTGTAGCTATCACAGAACGGTTTGCAGGTCGTGTTCCTGGAGAAGTCGATCAGCTTAAGTCACTGCCCGGTATAGGTCCGTATACGTCAGCCGCCGTGGCCTGCTTTGCCTTTGGACGTCGTGTTGTTGTTCTCGATGTGAATGTCCGTCGAGTCTACACGCGTATTTCACGTCGATGCACAACAACAGTCGATGTTGACGACGACACAACACTCACTGCCTATGCCGAATCCATCATTCCCCACGATTCTCCTTCGCAGTGGCATCACGCCGTTATGGATCTTGGTGCTACCATCTGTACGGCGCGGAGTCCTCAATGCCCCCTTTGCCCCCTTCAAGACTTCTGCCCGAGTGCACATGTTTTACAACAGGCTTCACGTCCTAAAAAGCAGGAGCCGTCTTGGCGCGGTCAGCCACGTCGTATCTGGCGTGGGAGGATCGTCGAATTTCTACGCTCTTCATCTCAAGAGGCAAGTGTTCATAATATCACAACGCGACTATTTGGTAGCGACACGACATCGGAAGATGCGGACTTTGTACAGAGTTTGCTCACATCATTAGCTACAGAGGGAATGATTGTGAGAAAGGGGCAAACGGCGCAACTCGTCGATTAGCCACATTGTACCAACGTCGAGAACCTTACATCGGCATGATGTTGTAAACGATCATCTACCGATCAGAAGCCAACCTCAACACCACCACTGAAGATATTAAACTGGCTTACACTGTAGTCAACAAAGATGCGAACAGGACCAACGATGGCGGTTGCGCCAATGGTCCACTTTAGGTTCGTATCACCTACGTTTACTTCACTCTTCTGTGGCCGATTGTCACCAGGCTGTTCAGGTGTAGGAACAGCTGGTTGACCAGGTGGAGGTGTAGGAAGCAGACCTAATGCAATCTGAACTTCCTGCGGCAAGACGTACGTGTATGTGCTCACCACATCAATGCGTTCGTATGAGAATCCGGAAAAGACATCGAGATAATCGCCGAATCGTTTGCTTGCGTGAATGTTGCCGCTAAAGATTCGTGCATTGGCTTCGAGTTTACTCCCGGTAAATCCGACCGTATTCGTTAACGATGTTCCCTGATACACACCCTGTACAGCAAGATCAAACCATCGCTCAGGGAAGTACTGAGAAATTGAGTGTTTTAAACCGAGTCCCCAGAACGAGAAGTCACCAACATTGGCGTCAAACTCAACAGGTGGGATGGCCCGAATAAGGATCTCCGTTCCCAAAAATGATCCAAGTTCGATCTGCGGTACAGCTGCAATAAGAGTGCTCATATCTGCTCCCGGTGGAAGTGTCAGATATGGCGGCAGGGCAAACTGTGAGAGGAGTGCGGTAATGTTTGAATCAAGATTCGGAACGAGTGCTACCAAGGTTTGATAGTCTGGCCGCGTTCGCAGAACGGCAAGCAGAGTGTCGTTCGGCGGTAGATACACACGCGTATCGGGAGCATATCCAAAGAGTGTTGGTGCCGTTGTTGGCAACGGGAACTTGCCTTGTTTACGCGCCTCGATGAACACTTCGCGGACGAGCAGTGTCGTCAGACCAAGCGTATCCTCATATCGTGGGTTGATAACAAACGTTCGGTTTGTAAGATCTACTGTGCCATACTGTGTTACGGCCGTGAGCAGATTATCCGTCGGCTGTCCGAAGTCAATTGTTGGATTATATGTTTTTTGATCATCGCGAATAAAGCCCAACATCCCGCGGACACTTACCTTGACGTAGAAGGAGTCCTTTTTCGGTATGTAGGCTGTATTGTAGAATCCCGCATTTGATGTTGCATTGATCGTTGTGACCATCGGCTGAACGTAGGGCACGGCATTGGACTGAAACAGGTCCTTCACCAGTGCGCGGGTGACGTCAACAGACAGTGGATCCCACGACTGCTGTGCAGACAATGTTGTTGCTACCACAAGAAGTGCAACACAGGCTAGGAGACGGTGCATTGGAGTATCCTTACGAAAGGAGTTTCCTACGAACGATAATGTAGATCGGGATGGCTACCGCAACAACAAAGGCAATCTGTAGAATCCAGAAAGCCATCGTGAGTACGCCTGTAAACAACCACCATGCAGCCTTTACAGCAAACCATGCGATGACCAGGGCAACGATGATGGAGAGGATGTTCTTGATGTTCATTTCGCGTGCGGTTTTGTGTTGTTCTGATCCACAACGTCATTCAGAATTCTTGCCAGTGCCAGAGCTGACTGACGGCGTTCATACCGAGCTACGGCAGACGTGTTCATCGTAGCAATAGGCTCGCCACGTTTCCACCTTGCAACAAACGTGCCGATGATATCTGCAATCGCCGTGACGTCCGACTGTGGTGCGCTGGCACCTGCGCCTGTTTCCTTGATGAGGTCTTCGATGGCACTACCACGTGGTGCCAGTGCTAGAATCGGACGTCCCACACCAAGGTATTCATAGACCTTTCCAGGAACAATCTCGGCACTCTCCTTCGCTTCATCAACGATGAGAAGTGAAATGTCGCTTCGCATCAGATAGGCAATACTCTCCGTATGCGGCACGTAGGAGATTCGTTCTACCGAAGAGGCAAAGGGGCTCTTCTCCAGCATTTCCTCGACCTCAGCACCAAACCTTCCTACAAAACGCAGCCGCACATCTTCGGGAAGCACTTCTCCACGGCTGCGGAGTACGTCGAGTGCAGCCAGAAATGCAGCCGGTGTACGACGGCCATACATTGATCCCGTATACGTCACGGTAAAGCGCTCATTTCGCACATACGTTATGTCCGGAAAGTCGGTCGAATCAAATCCGTTGGGTACGTGGAAAAACTTCTTCGGATCAAGAAAACTATACTTTGCCAGTGCATCAGCCGTGATGCCTTCCCAGGCACTTTCAACAGCATCTGCTTCGGTAAAGACTGATCGCTCAAGATGTTTATCAATGCTTGCTGGTAGGAACCAGCGATCCGGTGTTGTGAGAAATCCCGTCCAAGGATCTCGGAAACCTGCTACCCACGGCAGGCCGGTTTGTCGTTTTAACGCACGGCCGATAAGAGCGCATGTGTAGGGAGGTGACGACGTATAGATAGCATCAACGTGCTCTTCGCGAATGATCCGTCGGCCGGCTTTTACTGCTGTAAGTAACCAGCCAACGCGTGCATCGGGAATGAAGAACGTAGCTCGGATGAACTCTGCAAGGCGTTCTTTCCAGCCGCGACGTTGTTGTTTGCTCTTGTTCACGTTGACGTCGATTGCCCCACCACCGCCCATAAAGCGACGGTAGATGGAATACGGTTCGAGAATCGGCACACGCACAACACGAACGTCGGCGGGCACCTTCTCTAACAATGACACATCAAGGGCAGGAAAATCTCCGTTTTCGACTGTGAGGACAATCGGACGCCAGCCAGCCTCCCGGAGATAGGTAACGTGTTTGAGCACACGCTGTACTCCTGGCCCTCCGCCAGGCGGGAAGTGATAGGCAATAACTAGTACGGTTTTCATGCGGCCGGTTTTCGCAGGACAAAGGCAGCTTCCATCGCAAGTGCACGAGCGGCCCTGAGCCCCTTTAGCCCCGTCATCTCAATTGTTGGAACGGGTTTCTGATACTTCCACCGGAACACCGGACGTAACAGAAAGTAGCGCTCTGCCAAAAGCTGAAGTCCCGCAGCCGGTCCAGCACGATGAATGTCATCTGCTGAAAGACGAATTCGGTGAAGACGTTCAACTTCTTCGGCATTCTGCGGATCACCAGACGTTACGATTCTGTTGAACATGCTCTTGGGCAGCAGATGAACAAATGGAAGTTTTCCGAGTGTCGTGCCGAGTAATTGTTGATGTCCGCCAAACGGTGACGTATACGGCGGGAACGTGAGCAGAACAACTCCACCGGGCTTCAGAAGTTTTGCGATATTCTTCAGCGCAATTCCAGCATCGTCCAGGTGTTCAATTACATCACGTAATACGACGACATCAAAAGCACCACGCCATTCCGGTAGTGGGTCTTGATAAATCACGTCATGCTCGCTAAACGTAATGTCAAATCCCAACCGTTTCGCCAACGGATCGCTGATCTGCGTAAGGAGAGGCCCCATGATGTCGGTACCAGCTGCGAGTGACGTTCCTCGCTCAACGAAGGCTCCTACGACACCACCTTCCGCACAACCGATTTCAATTACGGCTGCAGGTTGTGGAAGCACTCCGAGTTTTTCAAGCCACGGAATGAGTGTGTGCCGCGCCAGTCGATACTGCATACGATAGTTACGAATCGTACGCGGATGAAGGCCGTCTATGCCGGCTACGACGTCTGCAGGATCCATATTCTGATAGGGGGCCATGAAGGGGCAAAGGTACGGTATCTTTGTTGCTGCGCCTATGACCTACTCCATCATCGTGGCCGTTTTTAACAGGCCAGACGAACTCGACGAGCTCCTTCAGAGCTTGTCAGTCCAGACATTCCGTGACTTTGAAGTGATCGTTGTTGAAGACGGATCCTCCATTCCTGCATCCGACGTCGTGCAGCGCTGGAGAACGTCTCTCAATGTGTCCTACTATGCCAAGGAAAACACCGGACCAGGCCTGTCTCGTAACTACGGTTGCAGACGAGCTTCTGGTGATGTGTTTATCTTCCTGGACTCGGACTGTACCGTGCCACCGACGTGGTTGGAGAATATCGATGTGGCACGCAGGGCACGTGTATTGGACGCCTTTGGGGGACCGGATCGTGAGCATCCGTCGTTCTCGCCAGTTCAGAAGGCGATCAGCTTTGCCATGACGTCATTCCTCACGACGGGCGGTATCCGCGGTGGAAAGATTCGCGTTGGTGGTGCCTTTCATCCTCGTTCGTTTAACATGGGTCTATCCCGCGAAGTGTTTAATCGCACAGACGGATTTTCGAAGATGCGGTTTGGTGAGGACATTGATCTCAGCATTCGCATTATTCGTGAAGGGTTTACGACGGGTCTCATCCCAGAGGCATGGGTATGGCACAAGCGTAGATCTACCCTCAGATCATTTTTTAAACAAGTTCATAATTCTGGCATTGCGCGAGTTAACCTCACATTACGTCATCCAGGAACGTTAAAGGCAACACACTTTTTCCCTGCTGCATTTACCACCTACGTGGCGGTGAGTTTTATCTACGCCGTCACACTCGATCACGGTTGGGCAGCATTACTTCCGCTGGCGTTCTATACTCTGGCTCTATTCGTTTCCGCGGTTATCTCGTCACGTTCAGCAACTGTGGCCGGACTCTCTGTTGTTGCAGCTTTTGTACAACTCATCGGATATGGCACGGGCTTCATTCGTGGACTTGTCAGACGTATCATCTTAGGCAAACCAGAAGGTCACGCCTTTGAAAAGACTTTTTACGCTTGACGAAGTACTGCTAGTCGGCTACGGACTGCTTCGAGGAGTGTATCCGGTGTGAGTTCGGACATACACCTGTAGGATGGATTTGTACAATCGTGTTGAAAGAAGCAGGTGCACGTAACAGGAGGCTCAACAATGACACCACGGCCATACAGCTCAAACTCGTGGCGGTTAAAAATGTTGTTCATCAAAACAACCTGACGTCGTCGAGCAATAGCAGCATGAAGGGCCATTGTAACCGTTGTTACCACAACGTCGCACCTGCCGACGATATTAATAAACTCCTTGAGTGGTGCCAATCCAGCATAAAATGCGCCGGTGGTTGCCATGAGACCAATGTTACGTTCGTGTTCCGCAGGTCCACCAAGTAGCACGACCGTCACACCATCCTTTTTTAAGAGCCGGATAAGTTTTGCCCAGTTTTCTTGCGGCCATTCACGAGCAATCCAACGATCACCACATCCTGTGTTCAAGCCAACAAATGGCCCCTTTTGCCCCTTTAACACAAGCTCCCATGTTTCAGGAAGGTTTCCCTGCTCATCGTACTCATACTCTTGGCCACTCCATTCAAAACCACAGAGCTCCATGAGTTCCTGCGGATATGACTTGGTGTTGGCCTTGTTAGCACTATCAAAGATTCCCGTGATGTACTTGTGCTCTGCCAGGTTGTTCACCGGCGCAGGAAGCCCGTCCACAAGTGTGAAACCATATCGTTCGCGAGCATCCACTTGCTGTGCCAATGCACAGGCTTCGACATCCTTGTCGAGACAAATAACAACATCAAAAGATGTTTGAGTTACGGTTAGAGCCGTTTCCCACGTCCATGGCAAACGTTTTTGAACAGTAGAAGGAACGGCGTCGGGTGATAACGTAATCCACCAAATCTCGTGGCCAGGATATCGTTCTCGAAGTGGAGCGAGAATTGGTGTTGTTCTTAGAACATCACCGGTAGCGCCAAGTTTGATGATGAGGATACGGCCTGTTCGTTGCTCGTAATGTGAGCAATTATCACATGTTACACCAAACGTCTTATGTGGGCGACATGGAATATCACCGCGAAAGTGACGGCAGTCAGAACGATACATCTGCATGGAGGTTCTTCTGTTTCCTTACAGTCGAACCTGAATCATGAAGGTAAAGTTGACGTGTGACAACATCCGTTCACCGTTCTCATTCAATCGTTGTGGAGTTAACAGTTCACCGCGTCCGTCATTGGCCGTAGATCTTTCATCGCGGTTAAGAAGGTTCATCACACCATATCCAACACTCGTGTTGAGAAACACTGGATAGTAGAGTTCTCCTTCGATGCCAAGGCGAACCATACCACCCACACGAAATGCTCCGTCCTTGCCACTATACGTTCGATTGTTCTCGACGATACCAGAAGGCGTGATTGTTCGTTCGATCTGATTTATACTGTTTGGCGCTACCCAGAGAGGTCGGACTTCGACACCAGCAAAGGCGCGAGCAAAGGCAAGAGGAAACTCGACAAAGGAGTATTCAAAGCCAATAAGGCCGGTGAATACGTCAACGTCATGACGAATACGAAGTGAAAATGTCTCTGCTGTAAACGCCTGAACGCCAGAGAACCCATAGTAGTCGATACCGATAGGTACCCGAAACTTCTTTTGTTTATCAAGATCGGCGTAGAGTCGAATGCCCCAGCCCATCTGCATACCATCCAATGCGCCACCAAATGCCTGGTTAGGATCAGGATTGTTCTGTTGTCCAGTAATACGGTAGACGGCTGGATTGTCACTCGTAATCCAGTCTGTGCTCATTCCAGCTGCGAGGCGATATCTCACCTGCGACGTGGCGAATGTTGTTGCCATGAGCAGGGCGGCGAGAAGAACAAGACTCGAGGTGACGTGGTGTTTGGTCATGGTCATGGTAGTTCGTTGCGGTGACGTATCACCGACAAAGAACGAGCAGAATCGTTACGATCGACGTTCACGAACGCTGTATTTCTGCTGTTCAAGGTTGTTCTTAACGATAAGCTCAGCGATGAGGCCGATGGAGATAAGTTGCACGCCGACGATGATCATGGCAATTCCAAAGAGTGCCAATGGTCGATTCGATAACGACGTGTGTCCCATCCACCACTCGATAGCCAGCCACGAGTCCGTAACAAATCCAACAAGTGCAAAGACAAAGCCAACCGTTCCAAAGAAGTGCAGTGGCCGCTTGACGTATCGTGTTGTAAAGAGGACGGTCAAGAGATCAAGGAATCCCTTGAGGAACCGGCTCATTCCAAATTTTGAAACACCATACTTTCGAGGATGGTGCTGAACTGGTATCTCCGTAACGCGAAAGCCTTCCCAGTGTGCAAGTGCCGGAATATAGCGGTGCATTTCGCCATATACCTGAACGGTCTTGACAACGTCACGACGATATGCTTTTAAGCCACAGTTGAAGTCGTGTAGTTTAATACCGGCCATACGGGACGTTACGGCATTAAACAGTTTTGACGGAATAGTCTTATGCCACGGGTCGTACCTCTTTCGTTTCCAACCACTCACAAGGTCATAACCTTCTTCGAGCTTTGCAATCAAGGCCGGTATCTCGTCAGGGTCGTCCTGTAGGTCCGCGTCCATCGTGATAACAATATCACCACGTACTTCAGCGAAGCCTACAGCTAGAGCAGCTGATTTACCGTGATTGCGGCGGAAACGTATTGCTTTAAAGCGAGGATTTTTTGCATGGAGTTGTTCAATTTCCAACCATGAATCATCAGTAGATCCATCGTCGATAAACAGAACATCCCATCGACCACGATGTGATCGATCGAGCACGGTTTCAATTCGTTTTGCCAGTTCGCCAAGTGATTCCTCTTCATTCAGGAGAGGAATCACAATACTCACGGTTGAGTTCGATAGTCTATCTGACACGAATTCATTGTGCCGTTCTGAAGGTCGACGCCGGAAATGATGTCGCTGACCTTCAGTGTTCCGTAAGTCTTGTTGCTGAGTTTCTGGTCTTTGAGGCCGTCGTTGTTCACGACGAGGTTCGGGCTGGCCTTCCGTTCTGGGATCTGGACGTTGTTGTGTCCGTTGATCAGGGCGCAACTCTGGACGTGGTAAAGGGCGTCCTTCCGGACGTGGCTCCCGTGATCTTCTATCGGGACGACGTTCGTCTCCTTGACGTGATTCACCGGATGTGTCGTCTGGCCGCCGTTCCACATTCCGACGTCCACTTCGGCCGCTATTATCGTGTTCGCGAGGTTGTTCGCTCATGGGCGTATCTGACGTAGTACAACGAATCTACGGTACTTCCCGTTCGCATCCACAACACTGATATTCAATGGACCTTCTGGTAATCCTGACACATCAACGCCAGCTGTAACGTCGTCTGCTGCATACGTTCCAAGGATGCGGCCCGATATGTCAGAAATCGTCACGCTTCTACTTTCTGGAGGAAGGTCTGCTATTCGAAGCTGGTCAACCAAGGGATGTGGACGTATTGAAAGGGGCAAGGGGGCTTCGTCAGGTGTTGAAAGAAGTACTCCGTTAACCCACACGCGAACGGTAAATCGATCCAGTGCAGGATTCGTAACCACCACGTTTTGATTTCCTGTCAGTTTTTGCCGAAAGAAGTTGTTCGGCCACGTTGAACCTTTATCATGAATCCACACACTGTCAATTCCACGCGGGAGGTCAACAAGTTGCAGCGCAAACCGTAGGGTATCGCCATCTGCACCGTTCCACTGCACACGCATGTCGAAGGTATCGACGTAGACAGAAGTTGTTCGAAGTCTACGTAGATCTAGTGGACTCATCCACAGTACTTCACCCGTGTCGATGACTGTATAGACGTAGAAGACACTACCAGGTAATGGCAATGTTGGAATGTCGCGTTCTTTAAGAATTGTATCAACGCCGTAGGTACCGATTCTATCGAACCCTACTGTAAAGGAGAATTCTCGTGTTGATATAGGACTTGTATGAGAGATCTTGAGTGGCAACGATACTCGCTGGGCATACAGTGCCTGCGAACATGCGAGTACAAGTATTGCAGAAACAAGTCGAAGGAGTGTCGAGGTTGTCATGATGTCTACCAGGAAAAGGAAAAGGGCAGCAGTTTCCTGCTGCCCTTTTGTTTTACCGACATGAGATTAGCGTACGACCGTTACCGGTGTTGTCGCTACCGAACCATTCGTCATAACCTTCACGATGTAGCGTCCCGGTGCGAGAGCTGCAGCGTTAAGATCAAACGTGAATGGACCAGCATTCTTCGATCCGTTGTAGATCGTTTGAACGAGTTCGCCTACTGCATTGTAGACGGAAACGTTCACCATACCAGCTGCAGGAATCGTTACGTCAACCGTAGATGTAACGTTTACTGGGTTTGGCGCAACATTGACTGTAAGGTTGGCTGTTTCGAACTCACCGCCCATAAGGCGAACTGCGTTCGAACGTGCTCCTTCAATCTTCACAACGTTCATCATACCAGCACGAACAGCACCGAGTGTTTCGCCGGAGATCGGGTCAACGATGGTGTAGTTACGTGAAGGGTTATTGATCGAAAGTGTGAGTGGGAATGTTGCTCCTTGCAGCTTGATCATCGGATTAGCTACATCTTCTACGTACGACTGATTTGAGAATCGAACGTCGAACAGATTGTTCGGAGGAAGCGGTGGCAGTTCGAAGACATTACGTGCTTCGACAGCAGCGTTCTCAGAGATGAAGAGCGAAGCTTCGCGACCATCGTTGTCACGGACAACTACTGGTGTTGATGCTGATGTAACAGCGTCACGAAGTGTAGCGAAGTTTACACCACCTGCTTTACCAAGGCTCAGTTCATAGTATCCTGTACCACGAACCTTGATCCAGTAACCGAGACCAGGCACGATTTCTGAAACTGCTTGGTAACCACGATCTGTTACGTACTGATACACATCGCCTTCGAGTGAAGGAAGTGTTGTAGCACCCGTAAGTGGAGCGATCGACAGATTCTCTGTGCTCGTGTAGTATGACAGCGAACCTACTGTGTTCCAGCCATCATATACGCGTGTTTGGTATGAAGCTTCGTTGATCGCGCGGATGCGAGCACCAGCGATTGTGCGATCGACTTCATCAGCATACTTCACAAAGTAACCAACACCAGGACGCAGATCTGTTTCCGTGTTCTGATAGATGTTCTGAGCAAACGTGAACGGAATGTTCAGACCATTCTTGAAGATGTCCTTGTAGTAGGACGACGACGGATTAACTGGCAGCGACAGGAGGTTCCATCCCTTTTTGATGACAGGGAATTGAGCAACCTTTGGAAGTGTGTACTCGATGATAAAGGCATTGATGTCGGCGTCACGAATCGTGAACGAACGACGTGTGCCTCCGATACCCGTTGCTTCACGCATGTTAACGTTGAAGCGTGAACCGTTGAGCGTATCACGAATGAAGAGCTCGGCATCTGGTGAGAAGAAGTCTGTATCCCATGATACGACGACTGGGTAGTTCAGTGCGCTACCGGCATTGAACTTACACAGATACATAATCGTTTCATCCGAGTAGATGTCACGGATATCGCGGGAAGACGACTTAGGACCTTCAGAACCGCCGCAAGGGCCTTGTACTGTTTCGAACGTGTAGTCGAACAGATCACCGAGACCGTTAGCGTAGATCTCTTCACCGGCTGCATTCTTCGGATACCAGCGAGCACCGAACGAGTTCAGAGGATTGAGGTAGACTGTTTCGCCGAAGAGAGTGTCAACTTCATTTGTTGCACGAGCACCAACACCGAAAACGATGTATGTACGCTCAATTGGATTGTTCGAGTTACGAACTTCGAGACGCATACCACCAGATGGCTTTGTACATGCGTCAAATCCGCGCTTCCACTCATCGTTTTCATCAAATTCAGCTGGTTCAAACGGCTGACGGAAGATGATAAACGTGACCTTCAAACGAACTGGCGATACGTCGATAGATGGGGATTCGAACGTCAGGTAACCAACGTAAATACCCGAGTACTCGCCACGAGGATTTGGAGTTGGATTCATGATCTGCTCTGGATCACAAATGATCCGGAGGTTCAGATCACGCATAAGCGTTGTTGGATCAGCTTGTGGCGTGATACCAAGAGTTGTACCCAGGATACCCTTGTCGAGCATTGGGACAAAACCTTCGCGGACTGGTGTTGGGAACGGATCGATTTCCGTACCGCCACCGCCACCCTTACGGAATGACTGGAAACGCAGCCACTTGGAGTCCGACTGAATCACGAGGTCTGTTAGACGCGAACCAGACGTTGCATTGATAACGTCAATTTCACGCGTACTATAGCCATTCTGGATGTCAACCGTAGATCCTGAGTCAATCGTAATCGGATTGACGATGAACCACTGAGCGTTGTTCGTGTTGTCAACGGAGTCTGCAATTCGGAAACGACGGTCAGCCACGTTCGTGAATGACAGACGTGGAATTTCGTCAGTGACTTCAACCCAGATCATACCAGGGCGTGATGGACGCAGTGGATCGCGGATCTGCTCTTGGTTAAATTGATCAAGGAAGTAGTTATCTGATCCACCAAGGCCTGCAAAACGCGAAGGTGCTGGATCATTCGGGAACGGAAGTTCGTGTCCTACTTGGAAGTCATTGTAGAACAGCGTGTCGTTCGTGATGATCAGTGGCGTACGAGCGCTTACCGGATTCGAAGCCGGGTTTGCAATAACGCGGAACTTGAGATAGACAAGTTCTTCAAATGGGCGCTGTTCGCATGATGTTGTGACATCACCCGTTTGTGGAAGCGGCTTTGATGAGATGGCTGAGATCAGAACGCGCTTACCGCGGAGTCTGTTTTCGAGCGGACCTGCAATAGCTGCTTGATACGTCGTATCGCGAGCTACATGCGAAGTGAATTCAAAATCACGAGCAAGACACGGTGTCGGATTCATAATTGATCCGCGTGTCGGGCCGTTCTTTTCAACTCCCATGTACTCAAGGGCTGTGCTATCGAACTGCACCTTGAACTTGAAGCTGTAGATCGGAAACGCTTCATAGTCAGCTGTAGAACGCCAGCAGTTCTTGATATAGACTGGGACGATAAGGGTCCGTTCGCCGTTCGTACCACGACGAGGTACCCAGATTCGGCCATCAGGATACACGGTTGTTTTCCAACCGTCACCCTCGCCTGTTAGGCTCAGTGTCGGCAGCTCCGGCTTGTTCGTTTGAGCCGTAGCCACTTGAGAGCCGATGCCAGTCAACAGTGCCAGTAGGATGGCGATACCAAGTTTGGTACCTCCGCCCCAGAGAGCATATCGACGATTCATAAGAGACTCCTCAGATGAGTTGATCACGTGTTTGTTTTCTTTCTTCATGGCGTTGTCACGATCGTGTCGAATCTCGAACCACTCCGGCCTACGATGAAGTACATGCCGGTTGGGAAATTCGTTAACGATACAGCTGGATTGGATCCTGGCGTGAAGTGATGGCGTTGAATGAGATTCCCTTCAATGCCAAACACCTCAATCGTTGCCGATGACCCAAGGACACCCTGTAGTTCGATGATCTCATTGATCTTTCGAAGTTTTACAGAACCTTCTTGGATATCGGTTGTGCTAGTTGTTGTATCTGTCCGAACTGCAGTCACAAACAATGTGTCTACCTTTCCTGGACGAACACAACTGCACGTATTTCTTGTTGTCAATGTTCCCCACACGGAACTCACTGTAGAGTCGAGCCGATACGTAGATCGTGTTCTTACCGTGAAGTTGGCCACTGAATCCGATGTTGTGAAAACAACAGTGTATTGGCCAGTTTCGTTACGTGTGATGTTGAGGATGTTTGTTCCGTCTTGAGCTTGCGTCGCTACCGTGTCGATCTCTAGATCTTCGCGTTGCGATTCAAGAGTGAGAAGCAGTGAGTCGCCAATTAGCCCTGAAGCATGTACTAGCAACTCATGTTCCAGAACCGTATCTGGATGTGAGATGACATTGTTTCGTTGTGCCCAGGTCAGACCAACGTTGTTCCTTGTTGTTGGTGTTGCAGTTGTATGGACGTAGTTCACATCATACACTGTCACCATTTTTTTGAACTCGGGATTAAACTCTGGTGCAAAGAAGACACCAAGTCTACCTGTGTCCGGACAAGTTCCGCGGAAAGTTCCTCCAAGAGCGAACAACGGTCGATTGCCCCGTGCTGGCGTAGAGATCGTAAACGCTCCTACGCGCATTTCGCCTGGTACCTGAAAGTTGTAGTAGGGACTGAAGTCGCCATACTTCATCAGTTCTGCCATGGTACCGCTTGGAAGTCCTGTCGTTGGCCGAAGGACAGCCGTATCGTAGTTAATCGTGATGTCAAAGGACAAGAGACTGTCGGATGAAAAGATTTCACCGACAGAGGCTGTTATGACGAAGGTTCGCTCTTGCGAACAAACATCAACCAGCCGAATCGAGCGAACCTTTAACGTGTCGTCCGCCTTGCTGATACTGCTGGCTACGAGTGTAGCCAGCAGTATCAAGGCGATTCGAATTACGTCGTGCATTATCCGCCGACTTAGCGGATAACTGTTACCATGCTGCTCGTGCTGAAGGATTCACCTTCTACGCGAATAACATAGGCACCGGCTGCAACGGATGAACCGTTAAGGTCCGAACCATTCCACGTTGTTGTCAGAGTGTTACCCGTAACAACACCGTTAAAGATTGTCGACACAAGTTTGCCGTACATATCGAAAACGCGGACTGTATACATGCCTTGTGCAGGAATGTTCACATCTACGGTTGTCGATGTTGTCATCGGATTTGGTGCCGAGGAGACGTTAGCCGCTGTTTCTGTTGAGACATCACCAGCCACTGTTTGATCATCCTTGAGCTCTTCGTTAAAACGAATACCCGAGAAACGATAGACGTCAGCAGCCTTTACAGTAACGTAGGCAACAGGGCTGTTTGCATCGAATGAACCAGCGCCGATAACAACAGCGACATCATTTGAAGCATCAACCGTTACTTCTCCGAGTTCGGAGTTAACTGGTACGATACCTTCGATGTTGGATGTTTCGATCTTAGCGCCAAAGGCTCCGTTAATCGTGCCATTAACGTAAACCGGAATGCGAACAACGTCGCCATTTACAGCTACTGGACTTCCAAATGAAACGTTTGTAGCCTTACCATCAACAACTACCTTACCGAAATCAGGTCCCGTGGTGTCATTATCATACACCCATGGAAGTTCCGGCAGACGGCCACTGAGGTAACGCATGATAAGACCAGCGTCATACTCTGTGACTTCATAATAGATCTGGTTGAGGCTGCTTACGTCAGGAGCACGTCCGCCAACACCATACAGTCCTTCAGATTCGTTGAGTACACGAAGAACCTGCTTACCGGTTGTTTGTGTTACACCAACGTTAAATTGAGGAGCGTACGGATATTCATACTTCTGCTCAACATCGATCGTACGACGCCAGATCACGATGTGCGGCGGATTAGGATTTACAAGTGGCTCAATTGAGTCACCCGTAAACGTACGATTGAGTTTCGTGAAGTAGTAGCGACCTGAGTGATTCACATCACCTTGGTAGGCTTGGCGCTTCCATACGGAATCAAGTGGGCGCTTCGTAACGATTGACTGAATGATAACGCGAGCGTCATTTGCAGTTACGCGACGGTTCTGTGGCAGACCAGCGTGACGTTGACCTTCAGCTCCAGACGTGTCAGCATCGCCAAATCCCCAGTTGTTGAACGTGAGATAGCGGATGGAGTTGAAACGAATGATAGCGTCTGAACGACCGCCTGATGGCTGCCAGATTGATGTAGAATCCGTACGTGAGTTTGAACCCACTTGCGGTGTCCACACAAGACCGTTCCAGAAGTCTGAGAGAAATCCAGGGAAACCACTGTTTCCTTTGATACCAACCGTAGCACCGCGTGTTACAACGACGGTGTTCGATGTGTTAGGATTTCCACCAACTTGACCATATGCAAACTCAATATCACCTTGGTAGTTCTCAGCTGCTGTTGCCTCATAGAGACGAGCTTGGAAGTTACCGACGGACGAGTTTACCGATTGGTCGTTGATATTCAGATTCTTCCACTGGATGATGAAGCAGTTACGCACAAACGTTTCTGTTTGACCCGTTGTCGGGTTAATGCGCGTGTACTTCACTGTATCACAGTTTTCATCACGATCAACATCCATAACGACGGAGATCTCCGAAGGCATATAGCCTTGAAGAACGTCGATGTTCGTGCGATAACGGTGATCTCCCCAGAACGGAGCTACTGCATTGTCAGGATACGAAGCTGAGTTTGTGAAGAGTCCAATTGACTGCTTTGCTGGCACAAGCTTCGTGTTGTCGAATGTGGCAAAACCATTTATGCTGACATAAATGCCATTATAAAGGTTACCATTGAACCGGAACTGGAATCCGGTTGGGAAAGCCACGTAGGCATAGCCGTCGTCGACGTCATTGACGTTTGTTGGCGGCAGGACGAATGCCGATGGCGTGAGAATGGTCTTATTCGCCCGCGAGGTGTTGCAGAAGTCAACGTCACGATAAGGACGGTTGACAACGAGTTCAGGTTGGCGGAACTGATTAAAAATCTGTTGCGCCGAACCGTCAACAACACCGAACGCGATCGAACAGAGCACCACTGCCGAGGCAATGAATACCTGTTTCTTCATACGTACTCCAAGGTTTACAACTGTTTGTTTCATGGTTCGGAGTGTAGGGGCCGGACCGAGATCCGGCCCCATACGGTTTCGCGTTAGCGGACGATGACGACTTGTTGTGTGGCTGACGTGAGGCCATCAGAGATACGGACCGTGTAGACACCGCTACCAAGGGTAACTCCGTCCTTCGTTCCGTTCCACTCGATGTTGTGTACCCCTTGGTCAACAACACCATTGACAAGCGTTGCAACCTTCGAACCAATTGCATCATAAACTTCGACAGTTACACGCTTCGTCGTTGGGACGGAGTACGTGATCTTCGTCGTCGATGTGAATGGGTTCGGAGCTGTTTCTGTGATTGCAAGAGGACCACTGTATGTCGGATCATCATTTACAGGCGTTGTGAAGTCATAGACGATTACGAAACCGTCGATGTCACCAGCTGAGATGATAATCGTGTCACACGCGCCATCCGTTGCAAGACGAACGTCAGGGATCGAGTAACCTTCGCCTGTCTTCATGTTATAGGCGAACTGAGCTTGACCACCCGTTGCAGTCTTGTTGTCACGGATGTAGTACGATCCAGGGCTCGCAGCGTCACGAGCAGGGATCTGATCGCGGCACCATGTGATGCGAATTGGATAGTAGTTCGATGATCCGCTTGTTTCGCCACCTGGCTGGATGGAAGCACGATAGATTGCTTCACCCGGCTGGTTGCTGAACGGATAGATGCTGCGAAGCATACCGTTGCGTGTAGGAACAGTCCAACGTGCATCGAAGACGTCGTCTACCGGCACAGGTGGCAGTTCATACTCGCAATAGTTGGAGTCGAGCTTGCCATAAGCTTCGGCAGAGTAACCTGTCGTTGCAATGTCAGCACCACCTACACCCCACTGGAGGTCTTGGTAAGCACCGAAGTTGTTCGAGACGCGCATATCAACCGTGAAGCGTGTCTGAGCGGATACTGCAACCCAGTAAACAAGTGTGTCCTTGCCTGATGGATCGCCTTGTGCACCCTTCTTATCAGATACTTCGACGACGATGCGGAGGCGACCATCAACAACGTTACCGTTGAGTGCTGTTGTTGAGATAACAACCGCTTGCGTGTCAAGTGATTCGGAGTTCAGCGTGTTCGGCGTGAACGTGAATGTTCCAGCTGGTTCGATAACCGTGAACGTGAGTACTTCATTATCAGCTTGACGGCGACCGAGGTCGATATCCGTCACGCGAATTGTGTCCGAATACGCTGCATCTAGATCGAAGCAACGGATAACCGGTGATGTGAAGAGCTCAGGCTTGTGGTTACGAGCGTTGATTTTGAGATCAAGCGTACGAACCGCTGTCAAACGACCTGCATCGCGATAGACAACCGTGACGGTCACTGTTGTGTCGTCAAATGGTGTGTCCTTAACGCCTGGTGTTCCATACAGAAGGCCGCTGAACTTGTCGATCTGCAACCAACGTGGTGTTGTCTTGAGATTACGGAGATCGTAGTAGCCGGCTTCCTCAAAGTACGGATCGCGAGCGATCGAATCTTGTGGATAGTCGTCATAGACGAGTTCGAATTCACCAGACTGACCCCAGTTAGGATCGTAGATCTTGATACGGCGTGCGCTGTCTGTAAGATTACGGTTCAGCGTCGTGTCGTTGTTGTAGTCGATGTCTTCAATCGCTTCTGGCAGATTGTCCGTTACAATACGTGGCTCAACGTTTACGAAGAGGCGACGTGTAAGCGTGTTAATTCCACCGTGTCCGTCGTTAACAACAACTGTGAAGACAGTATCCGTGTTGAGGTCATCGTTGATCGGACTTCCTGGATTCAGATCGTTGATCGGCTTCAGGATTTCGCGAGCTTCTGCTCCATCAATACGAATGTTGATCTGTCCATTCGATGTGAAGTCTTCAGCAAAGAGGTCGGCATTACCTGCGGCGTTGTAACGACGCATGTATTGATTCGACATCCAGATTGGACGTGCGATACGAACTTCATCCAGAACCGTGTCACCAGGTGTGTCACGTACCGTTGTTGACATGAATCCGTATGCAGTCTTACCGTAGCGGAAGTCCCAAGCACCGTAGCGTTGTACGATTGCGCGGTTGTTATCAACAGCAGCGCGGTCTTCATACTCATCGTCAGTGTTGACGTCAAGCTTAAAGCGCAGCGAGTCTGTAAGGTTAGCTACGAACTGAATGTCGAGATCGTCCGGTTGATCAGCTGCCGGGTCGTTGTATGTTTCATCAACGATGAGGTTAGGCTGAACAAATCGACGTCCAACACGTGATGCCGTTGGTTCCATACGAAGCGTATCGAGATACGATCCGTCACGGAAGCTGTTTGTATCTGTTGTCGTCGGGTCAAGAACGAGTGTTGTTGGGCCCGAAAGCATGCGCAGATACTGTGGTTCGTTTGGCGAGTTGATTTGACGCGCCCATACGAAGCGAGGCATTGAGTCTACAACATGAATGCGGAAGCGATACGCTGATGTGTCAAGCCAACCGAAGTTGACCGTATCCTGCTGGAGGAAACGAGCGTTCGTATTGAACGGATCACGTGATCCGAGCGGAAGTGCATTGTTGTCATACTCTTCTGCGTGGAAGTAGCTCGGATAGAGATACAGCCACTTTGCAATCGTTGATTCATCAACGCCAGAAGCGCGGAGTGTGTCAACAATTTCGATGGACGGTGGGAAGTTTTTCGCAACTACTTCGATCTCTTCGCCACCAGGAACGATGTACGGATTGATCGGGCGGCCGCGGAACATACGATACCCTACAGCACCCCAAGCGAGGCTGTCTTCGTTAGCAGCTGTGATGAGTGTATCACGCAGCCAGTACTTAAGAGCCGATGCTGGATCTGAGATTGACCAGAAGTACGAAAGGTAAGCACCGTTCGAGGAGTCAATCATCACACGTGGGTCGTAGAAACGATTCACGTCTGTTGCCGTGATCGTAAAGATCGTATCGCGCTCTGTCCAGTCAAGTTCAACGATGGCAGCACCCGTGCTGTCAGCTGGATATGACGGTGGTTCATTGAACCAGCTTCCGTTTCCATCGCTGCGGATGGATTCGAATGCCTGGATTGGCGTGTAGAGACGATTCTCTGTTACGAAGACACGATTACGCATAGCCGGGTGAATCGACGCAGCTGTACCGAGTGTGTCGGCAGAACCCGTGAAGACCGGTGGTTGCGTGTTGTTGTTAACGCGGAAACGAAGTGAGCCATTCAGAGCTGCAATTGGGCCTTCCTTCCACAGAATCGTACGGGAAACAACGAGAACTTCGTCACCGTTGACAACCGGCAGGGCACGGTAGCGCTCACCGCCATAGTACGTTTCCTTACCACCATCTGCACCAACGGTGTTCGATGACGGCAGAGCTGGGCGGTTACCAAGGCGGAAGTTCGATCCACCAAGTTCACCAAGTACAGTTGAACCTTCCCAACGACGGCCGGCGAGAGCAGCTGAATCTTCAGCTACAGCATCGTCAGCGAGACGAAGGAGAAGAGAAGCACCTGAACCATACGTTGCGAGACCTTCGTAGGCACGACGCAGTGATGGGTCACCACCATTAGAGGAGTCAGGTACGAGTTCGACGCGAGCACGGTAAACGGAATCCGTGAGGGTCTTCTGACGCATGTTCACGCGGATGTAATCACCCGTGCGTTCGTTGATCACGAAGAAGACGGACTCGTTAAATGCGCGAGCGTCATTGTTGTTGACTTCAGAAGCACCCGAATAGTCTGCCTTTGTTTCGAGGAAGAGCGGGTAACCAATGGGATGGTCACCAACAAATTCCGTCTGAACCTTAGCAAGGATCGGATCTGTTTCTGCATCAAACGGATTACGTGTCCAACGCTTCACATACTTGTTGAAGGATGGTTGGAGTGGATCCGTATAGAGCATGAGTGTCGGAGGAATACCAACAGCGAAGTCTTCGATTGGCGACATACGGCGCATCGAGTAGTCAGCTGTCTTGATATCCGTTCCCTTATCGAAGATGTCGTAGATACGACCAGCGAGAAGGAGTGTGTCTGGAATGCGGTAGATCGGAACCGGCTTGTACGTAATACGCCATGTCGATTCGAATGGACCTTGTTCCGTTTCATTGTTCTGAGCATCGCGGATAAAACGCATGTGCGTCTTACCGTTACCAGCGATAAAAAACGTTTGTTGAATACGCTGGAATGTTTGGTTCTGTGAGAGAGGAAGAATCGTGTTAACGTTTGCTTCCGTGCGGCCCCAGTAGTTACCACGAAGTGTATCTACACCACCAAAGCCGATACCAGTTGTGCCAGCAAGTACACCCTTCGTGTCCTGAGCATCAGGCAGACGAATGATGAAACGAGCAGCGTTGTCGTAGATGGAGTTTGCAGCAAAGCTGTACGTTGTCCACGGAAGTGGGCCAACAACTTCACCATACAGTACGGCACCAGCAAGGTCACTCGACAGGACGTTTTCGTTGTTAACGAGAGGACCTGTTACTGTATCAAGGCCAGCACCAATGTCGCTAACAGCACGGTTACCCGTGATAAGCGAACGCTGAAGTGCAAGCTTGAGGTCGTAGTTATCAGAATAGATCGCAGCACCGGACCATGCCGTGTTGTTTTGGAAACGAACACGATCAAAGGAGAAGGTGTCTACGCGAACACGGACGGAGTCAAGGATGTAGATAGCTCCACCAAGACCTGTACCGTTTTCGCGAAGGTTAGCACCTGGGTGCTGGAGATTGTTTGCGTTATCACGCTGCGTTGTTCCGTTACCTTGGCGATCTGGATTAGCAATCGCAAGGTTGTCGTAGAAACGTGTGAGCATACGCTCATCAGCACGTGGCGTTGTTGTTTGGAACGTGAAGACGTCGTTGCGTGGCGTATATCCTGTGGCAACACCACCGGCATTAAACGACACAACGTCGAGGTCCGTAACCATAAAACGCTTACGTGTCAGCGTGTCTGGCGTAACGACTGCGATAGCACCACCGTTACCGTTAAAGGCACGGTTACCGCGGAATTCAGCACCCTTTACAAGGTTGAGGTCTGCATTGATCGTATACAGAGCACCACCACCACGTACTTCGTCAAGCAGCGAGTCAGCTACTTGGCCAACGCGGTTGTTGATGAAGTTCGTACGGACGTAGCGCAACCAGCGACGATCAATTGTCAGATTCTGTGGAACGTTTACGCTGATAGCACCACCGGAGTAGCCAGCGCGGTTGTTCGAGAATTCAATTCCGTAGTTCGTTCCGTATACCCACAGCGGTCCGTTAGCACCACCAGCGCCATACGACCACATGTTGCGGTTCGTATAGATAGCACCACCATCAGCCGAAGCTTCGTTGTCACGGAACTTGATGTTAAAGCCGTAGTTACGAGCGATAATCACACCGTCCGAACCACCGATAACTGGTGATGGAGCACTGTTCCACGTTGAGGCTTCAACATATACAGCACCACCACGAGCAGCCGTGTTGGTTGTGAAGTGTGTTGCAGGGTTGTTATCGAGATTACCACGAATTGCGAGTTGGCCTGCACCTGTGCTGGTATAAACAGCGCCACCGAGGGAGTAAAGAGCCTTCGATGATGGGTTAGCAGGAGCTACTGAGTTCGGGCTATACACGTTGTCGTTACTGATGAACGGCACTGTTGTGCGGTTCGAGACAAAACGACCAGCGAGAATCACACTCGTGTTATCGCCAACGTAGAGAGCACCACCACGAGCACCTTGTGTACGCTGTGTACCAGCAAGGTTCGTGTTTTGGCGGTTTTCTGCGTAGTTGCCGTTAAACTCAAGTGTATCCTTGCCTTGGACGTCGTTGATACCAAAACCAACAACAAAACGACGGCGGCCAGCGATGTAGACAGCGCCACCAGAAGCTTCATTCTTCAGTGAACGGTTGATTGTTGCATGTGTCGTTGCAACACGATTTGCATCGGTTACAACGCGAATAGCACCAATTCGTACCGTATCAACGTCGCTCAAGAGAGCGCGGTTGTTCGTAAAGCGAAGCTGGCGGATACGGCCGAGATACATAGCCATACGACCATCATCAACACTCTGACGAGCTACGTCTGTGAGTGGTTCAGCATCGGCAGCATGAAGCCAGTCAATGGCACGGAGATTTTGAACCATCGGCGTGGCCGAGTTCGGTTCCGTGATCCATGGGTTTACATTATTAGGATACGTCGGGAGACCTGACGTGTCCGTTACCGGCCAAAGCTGCAGAGGACCGTTGACAAATTGGTCAACAGGTGCCTGGAGGACCTGGAGAGCACCGCCACGATAGCGGGCCATGTTGTTTCGGAAGTTACAGCCAACGAGCCATGTACGAACGGAGAACGTCGTGATGGCACCACCGCCACCATTCGAGGCGCGAAGGAGATTGTCGTTTGCTGCAATAGCGTTGTCACGCGTAAACGATTGGCCAGACGAGTTTGTCCAATAGATTGGCTCGTTGTCAACCGTCGTGTCCTTACGGAAGTTCTGGAAGTCAACATCACGGAAGAAAGCAGCACGAGCACCCGGAAGGATGATAATGTGGCCCCACTCGCGTGAGAAGTTGTTGACGTCACCAGCGATAAACGTAATCCGTGCTGGACGTACGTTGATCTGGCTTCCAACCTTTGGACGGAACCAAGGGTTGAGACGCACGGCAGAAATTACTCCGCCGAGTTCGAGACGTGCTGCCCTGTAAAGGATAGCCTGTCCCGGCGTCAGACCCTGAAGGTTCGGATCCGAACCAAGGTCGACGTGGAAAATTAACGGATACTTCGACGGATGGATCGTCGGTTCCGTAGCAATCGTCGACGAGACGACTCCCGGAGCTCCGAAATAATCCGGGTCGTCATATCCCGTGTACGGCGGGAAGAGCGGATTGACCGCGCCCGCATTGTACGTCGCTGACGCGCGACCGTCCGCGATGATGCGTCCACCCGTTGAGTCGATCAGTCGACCGTTCGGGAGAAACTCAACCCGCGTGCCCGGTTCGATCACCAGCGTTCCGCCGATGGTATATGTGCCGCTGATCCGGTATACCGTATCGCGTACAAAGACGCGCACGGCCCCCGGAGGCAGGCTACCGCGAACATCCACGTAGTCCTGGGCTCGAACTACAGAAAATGCCGCGGTCAGCACAAGCAGCAAGCTGCTTAGACGAAACCAACGTTGCATACAACCTCCAGTTGTAAAAACCTTATGTTTTGTTCTTGCGTTCATGTTCTCTTTATTGGGTCTCCATAGGCGAAATGCCAAAAAGGGCACTTCAAGCCCGCAGTCTCTAATCAATTGCCATGCCAAGCCTGGCGAGACCGGATTTTGCTCCGGCCGCCGACTCAGTTCCTTCGAACTTTTCCGCCACCTTCGTGAAGAGCTGTCCAGCCTTTTCCTTGTTGCCAGCCTTTTCGTACGCTAGTCCCGCATACAGGTAGCAGCGGTCTTCTAGTCCTGTCTTGGTTCCCCGGTCACCAGCTTTCTCATAGAGTTCAGCCGCCCCCGAGTAGTCTCCATCGAATTCCTGACACGCAGCTAACCCCTTTAAAGCACCAATCTCGACAACAATTGCATCGGATCCCTGTGCTTTTTCAAAGTAGGGGCGCGCTTCAGAAGCTTTGCCAAGGACGAGTAGACAGTTGCCAGCCATCAGCGACGCCGTCTTGCCAGCATCTGTTCCACCGTATTCATCGGCGATATACTGCAAGCCAACAACCTTTTCATCTCCGATGTTCGGTACAGAATCAGCCGTTAATGCCTTTTGGAGCTCACCAGCCTCAAACAGTGGCCGTATACGGGATAGCGCTACGGTTGCTTCCGCTTCACGTTGGTCTTGCTGATTGTTCCACCAGAATATGCCCGCTATTGCTACAACAATAACGCCGGCGATGATGATGTAGGTCCGTATCGTGGACGCAGAAAACCCACCACCATCCTCGCGATTGGGGCTGGGTGACGTCTCTACGATGTCGTTCGCGTTTTCTGTGCTCATGCACTCCTCAATGTTCCAAATGAGTCGCAATGCGGCCTAATGGCCTTGTTTCATCACGAACAGACGCCCCACGGACAGTCAGGTACACACCATGGCATACCTCGCCCATGAAGCGAAGCGCGCAAATATACCTCCACGGTGATTCCCCACCAAAAAAAGATGATGGGCCGTAACTCCGTACAGAAAGTAGGGTTACGGCCCATCGACATTGACACTGTGGAGGGTTATTCACACCCCGTCAGAAGCGTGCAACCTCACGAACGGCGTTTGCGATGTCTGTTGGATTTACAAGTATGGCCTGCTCAAGTGTTTTCGCAAAGCCTACCGGTGTGTTTTTCGATCCAATTCGTCGCACGGGAGCATCAAGATAGCGGAAGAGCTCCTCACCAATCGTTGAAGCGATTTCGCCACCAAAACCACCGAGCAGTTTGTCTTCGTGCGCTACAACACACCGACCCGTACGACGCACCCGCTCGAGTACGAGTTCGCGATCCCACGGAATGATCGACCGAAGATCAATCACTTCAACGCTGATCCCTTCAGCAGCAAGTGTTTCCGCTGCCTGCAAGCTCCAATGAACGGTTGTACCAAAGGTCACGACCGTGACGTCAGTTCCCTCGCGGCGGATACGTGCTTTTCCGAATGGTACAACGACGTTATCCGGTGAGAGTGGTGCGGAAGTAGGTCGGTAGTTATAGAGGAATTTCGGTTCCAGGTACATCGTAACACCACGAGAACGAATTGCCGTTCGCATCAGTCCAACGGCGTCATCCGCAAAACATGGCATTACAACACGAATGCCTGGTAACGTTGCTAACGTTGCTTCGATGTTCTGTGAGTGATACAAGCCACCCTGGATGTAACCACCACTGGCCAACCGGATCACAACGTTTGCTGAGAACTGACCCTTTGTGCGCCAATAGTCATGGGAACACTCTACGAGTTGCTCCATTGCAGGCCAGAAGTAATCGGCAAATTCAGCGCCCTCAACCACAACACGAATGTCATCACGATAACGACACATGCCGTTGGCTGTACCCACAATAAAGTCTTCAGCGATCGGTGCATTAAAGACACGCTTTGGTCCGAATTCGTCCAGCAGTCCCTTGCAGACGTTAAAGATTCCTTGCTTTTTGACGCTTGCCACATCCTGTCCAAACAGGAACGTATTCTCGTTTCTACGGAACTCTTCGATGAGGGCTGTATTGATTCCTTCGCGGAACGTCAAGACCGGAGCGTCCGAGGCCGGTGTCCATGATGTTTCCGATGTGTCAGAATAGTCGACAATAGCCGGAGGAAGAACAAAGTCGGCATATGATGCACCGTCCGGATCCGGAAGTGGCTCTACTGCATCAGCAGCAGCAAAGATGGCCTTCTTGTTTTCCTCTTCAATCTTCGTGAGTTGTTCGTCCGTCGCAATACCCGCAGCAATGAGCGATGCCCGCATCCGCGGAAGCGGATCACGTGCAACCATCGCGTCAATGTCCTCACGCGTGCGATAGAGCTCGTGGTTGTCAGAGTTTGAATGTGAACCTATCCGGTCACAGTCCGCATGGACCATAGCCGGGCCCTTACCTGCTAGCACATACTTCCGTGCCTCTTCCAGTGCGCGGTATGAATCCATTGGATTCCTTCCGTCACATTGAACGATCAGCATGTTCTTCATACCGAGGAAGTTGTCGCTCACTACAGCATTTGCCGTCTGATCCTTCACGGGTACAGAGATGCCGTATTTATTGTTCTGGATGACGAAGATGACGGGAAGTACTTCACGGTTTGCGCCGTTTACCGCCTCGTAGTAGTATCCCTCGGAAATCGTCGAATCACCCGTTGAACAGTACACAACTTCGTCACCACCGTAATACTTCACCGATCGAGCAAGGCCAACTGCTTGCTGTGAGTGATTACCCGTGCAGGATGACGAGTTCTGGAGATTAATCGACAGCTTCGCAAAGTGATTGCTCATGTGTCGACCACCACCTGCTACGTCGGCATCCTTACTCAGTCCGTTGGCAATAATTTCCTCAACGGTTACCCCTGCGGCAAGACTCGTCAACATGTCACGATAGTACGGGAACAAGAAGTCCTTACCTGGACGATAGATTTGACCGAGTGCCAACTGAATTCCGTCGTGACCAGCAAATGGAGCGTGGTAGGACCAGCCCTTGGCCATCTTCAAATAGTTGGCGGCCTTTTCATCCAGCCGACGTCCGAGGTGCTGCAGACGATACCACTCTACGAGTGTGGAGGCATCGTATCCCTTTATGTCAAAGAGGTCGGCGCGTTTTGCTGCCCCATTGGCGGCCGGAGCGGCCTTCGTGGGTGCAGGAGCAGGTGTTGTTTTGGCCGCTCCGGACGCCGCCCCTTTCTTCTTATTCTTTGATGATGCTGACATGTTTTGAGTGCTCCAGAACAACTGTCGTTGGTGATTCGGCTAGCGGCGCTTGCGAGCCGCAAAGTTACGGCTTGGCAGCGCTTTCGCGCCACGAAGTCGTGGACGATACGTATGCGCCTATGGTTAGGGGGCTATCGGCGCTTCCGCGCCGAAGGGGGCGTAACCCGTGACGGTTTGCGTTCTGTACCTGGTACAAACGTTAACCAGCCGTGTGGGTCATCACCACCACGAATAATCTTTGCGAATGCCTGTTGAATGGCACGCGTAACGGGTCCGACCTTTCCATTGCTGACGGGAATTCTGTCAACACTCCGTACCGGAGTGATTTCAACGGCCGTACCAGTCACAAACATTTCATCTGCCGTATAGAGCATGGCTCGTGGAATGTTTGCCTCACGAACCGTGAGTCCAAGGTCCTTGGCAAGTGTCGTTACACTATCACGTGTCAGCCCCGGCAGTAAGGACGACGCCGACGGTGGCGTAATCAGCTCGCCACCAACGACGATAAATACGTTTTCACCGCTTCCTTCGGCGATGTTGCCGTACGCGTCTAAACAAATACCTTCGGCATATCCATTTTCGACGGCTTCCATCTTTACAAGCTGGGAATTCATGTAGTTACCACCAGCTTTTGACAAGGACGGCATGGAATTCGGCGTAATACGGTCCCAGGAGGAGATACAGACGTCGACACCCGTTTCTGCTGCGTTGTCACCGAGATATGCACCCCATTCCCAGGCAGCAATGTAAACGTCGAGCGGACAGCGCAGGGCATAGACACCCATGTCACCAAAACCACGCAACGCAACAGGGCGGATATAACACGTCGTGAGACCGTTTTTCTGGATCAATTTGACCGCAGCCTCTGACAGCTCCTCAGGGGAATACGGCAGAGCTGTTCGATAGATCTTCAGCGAGTCACGTAGTCGGCGCATATGATCATCGAGGCGGAAAACGGCCGTACCGCGTTCCGTGTCATACGCACGAATTCCTTCAAACCAGGACGTACCGTAGTGGACGACGTGGGACAGGACGTGAATCTTTGCATTGTCGAACGATACGAAGGATCCGTTTTTCCAGATGAACTTCGTCGGGGTTATCGGCATATCAACTCCTGTGGTGTGGGCCTCCGGGCCAGGTCACGAACCTGTCCCATCGAGCGCCTCCTTCATGAGCGCCGTCACGACGCCGGGGTTAGCGGTTCCACCGGAGGCTTTAAGAACCTGGCCCACAAAGAAGCCGAGAAGATTCGTTTTTCCATTCCGGTATTTCTCAAGATTGTCGGGATTGTTGGCGAGAACTTCTGCCACCAGTCCCTTCAGAACGGTCGTGTCAGACTCCTGCCGGAGTCCCCGTTCTGCAATGATGTCGTCAGCCAGTCGGCCAGAACCCACAAGATCGGGAAAGATATCCTTCGCCACTTTCGAAGAAATCGCACCAGACCGTACGGCTGAGACGAGTGAGGCGAGTTGGACGGCTGAGATGCCCGTTTCGTTGATTCCAACCTTACGATCGCCCATGATACGCAGGATGTCCGTCATGATCCAGTTGCTCACGAGTTTACACGTCTCGTGAGTGGTATCTCGGGTGGCAACAACAGTAGCTTCATAAAAGGCTGCCACCTCGGAATCATCGGCAAGAATTCCGGCATCATACGCAGGTAGACCATACTCTGCCATAAAGCGACGCTTTTTTGCAAGACCCAGTTCGGGGAGTGACAATCGAATGGACTCTTTCCATTCGTCATCAATTACAACATCTCCAAGATCCGGCTCTGGGAAGTAGCGATAGTCTGCTGCACCTTCCTTCGTGCGCATAATCTTTGTCTCACCAGCACCGGCATCCCACATACGTGTTTCCTGGACAACCGTGCCACCGGCTTCGAGTAATGACACTTGACGTTGAATCTCAAATTCAATAGCCTTCTCTACATTACGGAAAGAATTAAGATTCTTTACTTCTGTCTTTGTGCCAAATGCCGTTGCGCCTTTGCGTCGAACAGAAACATTTGCATCACATCGCATCGAGCCTTCTTCAAGGTTACCGTTGCATATATCCAGATACACAAGGATCTGTCGGACCTGCTGGAGATAGAGTGATGCTTCACGGGCCGTACGAATGTCGGGCTCTGAAACGATTTCAATAAGTGGTACACCACTTCGGTTAAGATCTACGAGAGTATCGATATCGAGGTCGTGAACACTTTTCCCTGAGTCTTCCTCCATGTGAATCCGAGTAATGCCGATACGCCGGACGTCGTTTTCCACCTCAATCTCGACGTATCCACCGTAACAGATAGGATCCTCGTACTGAGAAATCTGATATCCCTTTGGCAGATCGGGATAGAAGTAGTTCTTCCGTGAAAAACCGCTTCGTTCGCGAATTGAGCAGTTTGTTGCCAGCCCCATACGGACGGCAAACTCAACAACGCGTTCATTTAGCACGGGCAGAGCGCCTGGATGTCCAAGACATATTGGGCAGACGTTCACATTTGGTTCTGCACCATATTCCGTTGGACATGAGCAGAAGGCCTTGGACGACGTTAACAACTGTGCATGGACTTCAAGACCAATGACGGCTTCATACAATTCGAGCATGGTGCAAAGGTAAGGATGAAGGGGGAAGGTGGGGGATGGTGGGGGA
>ERZ761609.503-NODE-503-length-45142-cov-12.846852_pt1 | contig 45142 bp, 33 predicted proteins | sample MGYA00511163_ERZ761609 | MGnify/ENA primary metagenome ERZ761609 (study PRJEB28899, sample SAMN02445070) | bioreactor sludge metagenome | biome: EBPR sludge | place: Australia: Brisbane, Thorneside Wastewater Treatment Plant | collected 2011-12-16 ... | reverse complement strand
GGTCGCCGGGGTGGTCATCGGGCTGCTCCTGACGCACTGGATCGCCCTGGGCTCGCGCCTCCTGCCGCAGCCGGGCGCGATCGCGGCCATGGCCCTTGGGACGGCTGCGCTGTTCTTGCCATGGCATTCGGTCCGCAGGCAGTCCGACCGGATTGTCGAGCACCTTCAAAGCAAGGCGAGGGATGCTTTGCGGGCCACCGCCCCCAGCCCCGTCTGGGCGATCATCCTTGTCGTCGGCGCCTGGACTGTGCTGCTCTGGCGTCTGGCCGGGCTCAATCCGAATTACAGCGACACGATCGCGCCGGCGCTGTGGCTGACCGGTGAGTTGGTGGCGCATCCCGGGACCATCCAGGCCGAAGTCTACCCGCATCTTCAGGTGCTGTTGCCCCGTCTTGCGGCGATGCTTCAGAAGGCGTTCGGGTTGCCCGTGCAGGCGCTTCACGATGGGCTCGCGGCGGTCTTTGCGATGCTGGGTCTCGGTGCAGTCGCGATGACCGCCGCAAAGCTTTCCAGGACATCGGGTTGGGTCGGGCTCCTCGCGGGATGCCTCGCGATAGCGGCACTCGTGCAGGCCTGGCCAGGGAAGATGCATCTTGGCTATGGGCTCCTGATGCACATGCCCGGGTACCTGCTGGGCGCCTGGGCGCTCGCCGCCGCGCTGGCGATCTGGTCATGGTGGCTGTTCTCAGCGCGATCAATGCGGGCAAACGTGATCGCCTTCGGGCTCGCCGGCCTTCTCTTCGACCTTCACAGCACCTTCGGCGTGATCCTGCTGGGCACAATGCTGACCGGGCTTGGCCTGGAGGCGCTCAGCCAGCGGGCCTTCGCCGTCGCGATCCGTTCGTGTGTCGCAGGATTGGCCGCGTTTCTCGTTTGCGCATCGCCGCAGATGGTGATGCTCATGCTGCATGCGCTGGCGTCGCCGGTGGCGCAGGGGCCGATACCCGACCCGGCGGCGTGGTGGACACTCATGGCGGCGCGCAAGCCGTCGCATATCTTCATCTGGGGAGAAAACGGCGTCGTCCAGCCGCTCGCCTGGCTCGCTGCGCTTTGGAGCCTTGCCGTCTTCGCGATCTGGCCCCTCGTCGCATCCGAACGGAGACTGCGGCTGGTGGCGACTGGTCTCGCGGCCCTTGTGTTTTCGGCCATGGCCTATGTGGCCTTTGCCTGGAGGCCGACGCCAACGATTGCGGGACTTGTGCTGACTCGCGCTACCCTGATCTGTGTCGCGACGCTGCCCGCCCTCCTGGCCGCCCTGTTGGTCTTGAACGTGCGCGCCTGGTCCCAATCCGGAAATTTGGCAAGTCTTGGCTCCGCGGCCCTCGCAGGGCTTTCCCTCGCGTTGATCAGCCTGCCCGAAGCGGGGCCCGAACTGCGATCGCTTGCGCTTGTGCTGCTGGCGCTCGCGGGGCTTGCCGCCAGGACGCTTGGTCCGCCGAGAACTCCCGGAGCCGCGGTTTCGCTGGGCCGCGTCGTGGCGATGGTGGCCTGCGCGGTGTCGCTCGCCGTTCCGCTGTGGCTTGTCCCCGCGAAGGCGCGCGAGACCCTGGCTTCCATGCCCAGGCCCGATGGGCCGGAATGGTCGGAAGTCACGCGTTTCCTGCGGGAGAGAACCGAACCGGCTGAAATGGCGCTGCTGCCGCCTTATCCCTACGCCATGATGTCGTCCCGCAAGGCGAGCCCGACGGACTATGGCCAGCTCGCCTTCTCGGTCTATGCACGCTGGCTTTTGCCTTTCGAATTCAACCAGTTGATGGTTCTCTATGGCATCGACCTGCGCGACCGTCCGGCGCATTCGGTCGCCGCCTGGCTGGCCGAACAGGGCGGATTGCTCTGCATGATCGAACGCGGTTACGTGCACCTTGTCTCCGACGCCGGGAGGCTGCAAGCGCTGCGGCGCCACTATCCCGCACTTCGGCTGATCGTCGCGCCAAAGGACGGGACCGAGCCGGAAGGCTGGACCTGTGGTCCTGTCAAATTGCCGCAGTTGCCTCTGGAAAGGGCGTTTGAGAACTCCAGGTTTGTCGTCTACAAACTCGCGACCGGCTGATGGCGCTGCTTCAGCGTGAGCACGGCTGTCGGCTGCAAGGCAACCCACATTTCAGGCCCGAACAATGACCAAACAGGCTGCAGAGTCCCGCGCCCTGAATGATCCCCGGCGTTACATCACGGACGCGGAGTTGCGTGCGTTCCACAAGCCGCGCCCCTGGATTGTCGCGAGGGACCTGGCGTTCGACTGGTTCCTGATCCTTGGGGCGCTAGCACTGTGGGGATGGACCCGCCATCCGCTTGTTTTTGTATTGTCATTCGTTGTTATTTCAGCACGTCAGCATGCGCTGAACAATTGGGTCCACGAGGCATCTCATTTTTCGCTGACCCGAAACAAGGCTCTGAATGACTGGATCTGCGATATTTTCGCAGCGACGCCGCATTTTATTGCCACGCGTGACTATCGATCAAAGCATAAGCTTCATCACACGGATCTTGGTGATCCGGAAAAAGATACAGAAATAAAATCGAGATTTATTATCAAGGGTCTGAGATTTTGGAAAAGATGCATCCTCACCCTCTTGGGCTCTTCGGCGCTTCTGACGGCAAAGACATACGCCAGCCAGTCCCTGGGTGACCCGGAGGACGGGAGGCAAAGGCTTCGTTTCCTGGTTCTGACGGCTGGAACCAACGGTGTGATCCTGGCCTGGTGCTGGTATTGGGGCGCTCCTTTCGCGTGGCTGTATCTTTGGTTCCTGCCCCTGTTGACGCTGACCTCCCTGCTAGCGACGATCCGGGTGATCGCGGAACACCAGAGCGATGAGTACGCCCTGGCCGGCATCGAGCAGTTTGATCAGCAACTCGATCCCGCGATCACGCGCACCATCTCCACGGACTGGCTGACGGCATTCCTGCTCGCGCCCGTGAAATTCAACTACCACTTCGAACATCACGTCTGGCCGGCCGTGCCCTACACGTCGCTGCCGGCGTTGTCGCAACTCCTGCACGATCGGGGATTTTACAAGGCCAATCCGCATGCCTATGGAAGGAGCTACTATCAGGTGCTGGGTCGGCTGATCCATCCTGAAGCAGTTTCTTCCTCCAAGGACACGGTGCATGCCTGATCAAGTCGAATCCTGTCCCGTTTGCGGTTCCGGTCGTGTCCACCTGCACAGAAGCGATGTCGTCGATTTCGAATACGGCGTGCGCCCGGATCGTGAGTTCAGGATTGCCCGCTGTGATGACTGCCAGTCGGACTTCCTCACTCCACGCCCGACGGTGGCGGAGATCGCCAGCTTTTACCCCGACGACTACCACGCCTATCACGACGATCACTCCGGTGTAGCCCGGCTCCTGGTGTCGTTGCGTTCGCGGGCCAGGGCATCCTCATATCGCGGGATGATCGGTTCTGAAGGCGGGCGCCTATTTGACGTTGGAGCGGGCGACTGCCGGCATTTCGATGCGCTGAAGCCCTATTGCTCGCTTGAATTCAGCGGCGTCGAGATCAAGCCGGAAATCGCCGAAAAAGCCCGCGCGCGCGGGTACGACGTGGAGACCGGCACGCTTGAGGAAATGGACCTCGCACGTCACCTCGGGCGGTACGATATCGTGTCGATGAACCATGTGATCGAGCATGTCCTTGACCCGCGGGAAATGGCGCGCCGCGCCTTTGCAATCCTGAAACCCGGCGGCAGGGCGCTGGGCCAGTTGCCTGCGCGCGATTGCTGGGAGGAAAGCCTCGCGGGCCGCTGCTGGGGCGGTTATCATTTCCCCCGTCACCTCCAGGCGTTTTCATACGGCGGCCTGGCGCGGTGCCTGACAGAGGCCGGGTTCGTTGACGTCAAGGTTCGAAGCGCGCCCCATGTTCAGGCGGCGCTGTCGGTGCAGAACACGCTGATTTCGAAGGGCTGGAAGCCGTCGATGCGCTTCGGCAAGACGCCTGTCTATTCCTGGATCATCCTGGCCGTGCTGCCGTTTGAGACGGTCGCCTGGCTTGCCGGGCGTGGCGGCGTCATGGATTTTTCGGCCCGCAAACCGGGCTGACCGTCGCGTCACGCATCCAGGACGAGTCTGCGGCGGTAGCCGCCCTCCGACGCGGTGGGAGCAGGGCAGGGCCTTTCGGCTCCGCACCAGTCCGCGAAGTCCGCGTAGCGCGACGACCCCATGTGAAACGGAACATGGCGCGGAAGCGGGACCGGGGCGGTCGCCACGTCGCTGATGGTGTCATCGATCGTGACTGAACCGTCCGATGCGATCGTGACATGGCGCAGAAGCGACCCGGGATGAGGCTGTTTCTTGCGGATCAGCACTTTCACGAGCAGCTCCTTGAGCCATCGCGCTACCGAAGGCAGCCGCCCGATGGTCGTCGTGAAGAGCCGGAAGGCGATGAAGCGCCAGGGATCGAACCGAGTGGTCGGAATGCCCCGAAACGGCGTCTTCGCGGTCACGGTCAGCGCCGTTTCAGCCACCGCGTCGATATGCGCGCTGCCCTCGCCCTGGCTGACGAACCAGCGATCAGCGCTTTGGGCCGCATAGCCGCAATCCTCGTACTCCAGAGCGCCGTCGGCCGACCATATCTTCACCGCGCCGCCCATGTTGGCGCCGCAGGCGATGATGCGCCTCCCGCGCCGGGCAATGACAAGGCCGGCATCGGGAAACGTCGCGGTGCTGCCATCCTGATGCCAGGGGAGAGGTGCCGGCCGGCCCAGATCACCGGCGGCGTCGGCCGCAAACAGCAGATTGTTGAGGAGCGGAAACTGGTTCCAGGCATCCATCTCCCGTGCGCCGACACCACGGCCGTCCCGCAGCTGCTCGCGCAGGTGTGCAGCAATCGAAGCCGCGGCAGGAAGACGCGCCGCCAGCAACTCGAAAGCGGCGGGATAGGAAAACTTGGTGCCGCGGCTGGCGTATTCGCCGCCAATGGTCCCATCCGGGTGCACGAACCAGCGCAGGAAATCACAGCCGCGCGACAAGCGCTCGAACAGTTCCCCGTCTCGCGTTCGCCGCTCGATCTCGGCGAGGTAGAACATGCCGTGGCTCTGGTATCCCGGATCGGCGCCGCCGTACTCGCGCATCCAGCCTTCCGACGGATGCTGATGGCGGTAGATCAGCCCCAGGTAGCGATCGCGCCCCGAGCGGAAACGATCCGTTTGCAGGACGTCGCCGGCGATTTGCAGGGCGCCAGCCGCAGCGGCCAGGTGGTTTGAGAGAATGCCGTGATACTCGCCGTTGGCAGCAAGCCAGCCCGCGCTCCGCTCCAGGGTTCGAAGCGCAAGAGACTCGACTTCCGGCGCCAGGGCGCCGCGCAGCCGCTCGATTGCGCGCCCGAGATAGAAGGCGGAAAAAGCGGTGGCGGCAAGGCTGCGTTCGAAAGGGTAGGCTTCATCGAAGCTGCCGTCGCCATGCTGCAGTCGAGCCCAGAAGGCCAAGGATGCGCCGCATAACTGAGCAAAGCGCGGTCGTGACGCTTCCGGGGCAGGTGACACCGGCGATGTCGCCAGCCAGGCAAGCACATGCGCGCCTTCCTGAAATCGCGTCGCGGAAAAATCCGTGAACTTCCAGCACCACCAGGTGCGGTCGAAACTCCCGCGTGACGGGGACGTGATCTCGGCGTCGAGCCCCGACAGCGCGCGCCCGAGAAGTGGCGTTATGGCATGAACATAGGGATCGGCATGGGCCATGGCGGTGCCTCAGTTCAACATCAGCAGGGTACCGGCCCCCACAAGGACCGCCCCCGTGATCTGACGCGCCGTCAGCGCATCGCCGGGAGACAGGGCGATGGCGATGTTCAGCACGACAATCACAGCCATGATGGGCAGGTTGGTGGCGGATATCGCGCCTGTGCGCAACAGGATCAGATACAGCAGCACCGCCACGCTATACGCCGCGCCAGCCAGATAGAGCCAAGGCATCGCAAATGCCTGCGACGCCAGGTTCGCAATCGTGAAGGGTGGTGCCAGCGCGCGCGCGAATGCCGCCAGGCACATCTGGCCACCGACAATGCAGCCGCCCACCACGCCCGATGCGAGCAGCCTGATCATTGCACTCACCTTTGCCGCGGCTTGCGGGCTATCGCCGTAAGCAGCGTGGCCGAACCGGTGACCCGCGCGGCGGCAAACACGCTCAGCACGGCCGCCCGCAACACCGGACTTGAAACCGCCAGCTCGGATGTGTCCAGTTCGCGCCCCTGAACCTTCACATCGGCAAACCCCGCGCCATCCAGAACATTGCGGAGGGAATCGGCGGTGAAATACTGGACATGGAACGGGGGCCAGAGCCGCTCCTGCAACCCCGCGATGACCGACGCAAGGCCCGGCGCTCCACCCAGCCATCGGCCGATCCGGTAGACCAGGCCGTTGTAGTTGGGCGTTTCCAGCGCCAGGACCCCGCCGGGCTTGAGTACGCGCCACGCCTCGCGCGCGAGGCCGCGGGGGTCGTCCACGTGTTCGATCAGGTCGAATCCACAGATGAGGTCGGCGCTGCCGGACGGCAAGGCGACGCTTTCCAGCGTGCCGTGGCGCAGGTCGCGGCCCGCAGCGCGTCCGATCTCGACCACCTTGGCGATGATATCGATGCCGATGGCGGTCATCCCACGGCTTTCGGTTGCATAGGCGCCCAGCACGCCAAGATCGCAGCCGACATCGACCAGCGTTTTCCCGGCGAGGGAACCCACGCGCGCTTCAATGCGCGAGAGTTTGGCCTCACTGGAGGCGCGCATCGCGGCCGTGAGTTCGCGCCGGTCCTCGAAATAGGGATGGCTGAAATACGCCTCCTCGCTGTGCAAGGCGCTGAGGCCGGCTGCCGTGGGACGTGGTTCGAGCAACCCGGTGCCGCAACCAGCGCACTCGAAGATGGTGCCGTAGCGCAGACGGACGCGGGCGCGGCGCTGGGCGACGGATCCGCAGACGACGCATGGCGACCCGGCTTCAGTCATGGGCTTCGGCCATCGGATCGTCGACGTGTGCACCTGCGCCTCCAAGCGCGCCGGCTACCGCCAGCGTTACCCGGGTCGTTGCCAGCAGGCTGTCGAGTGCAATTCCAGGATCGCCGCCCCGGCAGGCGCGGGCGAACGCGGCGGCCTCCGCCGCAAAACCCTTGTCGACATTGAAGGAGCGCTTGCGCGTCGTCTTGTTGCCAGCGACCAGATCCAGCGCGCGGAAGTTGTCGAGCAAGGCCATCCGCTCCTGCGCGAAGGCCTCGAACCGCTCCTTCGGATAGCTGGCGTCACCATTGGACCAGTAGTGCACGCTGCCGATCGAGCCGTCGTCGAAGCTGACCGTGAACGTCACGATGTCATCGTGAGCGACATCGGCCCGGCGCGGGTTGGCAGAGGTGACCTGGACCGACACCGGCAGCGCGCCGCAGAGAAACTGCATCGTGTCAACGAAGTGGCACGCCTCGCCGACGATGCGTCCGCCGCCGGTCGCACGATCATGGACCCAGGCGAGTTCCGACTTGAGCGGGATGCGGCCTGCATTGATCCGGTACAGCATGGCCATCGGCTCGACACGGCCGGCGAAATGCGCCGCCATCTGCTGCACCAGCGGCGCGAACCGGCGGTTGAACCCTACCGTAAGGGTGGCCGACGTGGAACGGGCTGCGGCCTCCACCGCATCGAGTTCTTCCGCCGTGATCGCCAGCGGCTTCTCCACGAAGACATGCTTGCCGCGCTTGAGCGCCTCGATCACATAGCGGGCATGGCTGTCATGACGCGTGGCGATGACGACGGCCTGGATGGAATCGTCATCGAGCAGTTGGCGGGCGTCGTTCGTGGCTATGCCTGCTCCATAGCGATCCGCCACGCTCTTCGCCGATATTCCGCGACCGCTCGCGACGCCGTGCATCCGAAAGGCGTTGGTGTCCATGAGAGCGGGCAGCAGTATGCCCTTGGCGAAGGTGCCCGCGCCGATCACACCAAGCCCGATCTTGCCGCTGACGGCACCGGCGGCCGGTCGCGCCGAGACCGCTTGCTCGATTTCGCGAGGCGGATACTGAATCAGGATGCCGACACTGAAAGCCTTGGTCTTGCCGGTAACGAGATCATAGCCCTGCGCCGCCTCATCGATCGAAAACCGATGTGTGGTCAACGTTGCCGGATCGATCCGCTTGTCGGCGACCAGGTCGAGAAAACTGCGGAGATTCCGGCGCTCGGTCCAGCGCACATAGCCGATGGGATAGTCGTGGCCTGCCGCTTCGTAGGCCGTATCATAGCGTCCGGGGCCGTAGGAACGGGATTGCAGGATTTCCAGCTCTTTCTCGAAATAGGTCCGGCGCGAGATGTCCATCTTCACATCGCCGACAACCACCACGCGGCCCCGGTCGCGACAGAGCCTGGCGACGTCCTCGAAGACAGCTCCGCTATCGCGCGAGCCAACCGTCAGCAGCACGGCATCAATGCCATATCCGCCGGTAAGCTCGGCAATCGCCGCGCCAAGTGAAGGATCGGACGGCGTCATCGCGAGACTCGCGCCCGCCTGCCTTGCCAGCGTGAGCTTGCCGGGATCGAGATCGAGACCGGCGACACGCAGTCCGGCAGCGACACAAAGCTGGACGGTCAATTGGCCCACGAGTCCAAGCCCGACCACGAGCACGCTCGCGCCGAGTTGCTGGTCGGCCTGACGCAATCCATGCATGGCGATCGCGCCAAGTGTCACATAGGACGCCTGCTCGTCGCTCACGCCATCCGGGACGCGCACGCAGAGATTCTTCGGCACCGCAACCACTTCCGCATGGTTGGCATAGCCAAGCCCGGCGCAGGCGACACGGTCCCCGACCGATATGTCGCCGACGTCGCGCCCGACTTCGATGGCCGTGCCGACCAGTGAATAGCCCAGCGGTATTGGTTCCGCGATCAGGTTCTTGACGACCTTGTACGTCGGCCAGAGGCCTTCGGTCCGGGCGCGGTTGATGACCTTGCGCGCCAGGTCAGGTCGATCGAGGGCCTTCCCGAGGTAGCTTTTCTTGCCCAGGCCGATGATGGCCCGATCCGTGCCGGCGCTGATCAGCGAGGCGTGGGCGCGCACCAGCACCTGACCGGCGCCGGCCCTGGGTGCGGGACTGTCGGAGACCGACAGCACACCGGTCTTGAAGTTCTGAACGACGATTTTCACGGTTGCCCTTCTGCGTCAGGTCGAGGCTCAGGTCCAGCCCACGTTCGGTGCAAAGCGTTCGAACCACAATTCGAGCATGACGATCGAGAACAGACGTTTGAGCGGGAGAAATCCCTTTTCCGGGCCGGCATTGCGCTGCGCGGCGATCCACTCCGGCGAAAACAGTCCGCGTCGCTTGACGCGGGCGCTGTCGAGCGCCCAGTCGAAAATCCCGGCGAGCGGCTGCGTGCGCGCGTAGGATTCCAGCGGGATGTAGAAGGCGCGCTTGGGCGCCCGCACCACCTCTTCGGGCAACAGCCGCGAGGCGAACCGTCGCAACGCCAGCTTGTTGCCGGCGCGTCCGATCTTCGTGTGATCGGGCAAGGAGGCTGCCGCGGAAATCACGATTTCGTCCATGAACGGCACGCGGCCCTCTAACGAATGGGCCATCGACATCTTGTCGGCTTTCATCAGGATGTCGTCGGGCAGCCAGTCCGGATACTGCATGTCCACAAGCGCCTGCAGTGCGGTCGCCCCCGGCGTTTCGGCAAGTGTCGGGCCAGGCGCCACGTCCGCGAGCCGGGCGAGGGCAGGATGGCCTGCCAGGGCGCGGATATCGTCAGGGTCGAACAAGGAAACGGCGGATCGGTAGAGGGACGACAGCGACGCGCTGCCGATCCTGCGGGTCATCTCGACGATCTTGCGCTTCCCCTCTTCGCCGAGCGCTCCGGGATAGTCAAACAGGCGCTCCAGCACAGCGACCGGCATGACGCTGGCCACGTCGGCCGCCAGGCCGAACACCGCGGATGGCACGACGGACTTCACCTTCGCGATCTGCTTGAGCTTGCGATGGAACATGTAGCCGCCGAGGATCTCGTCGGCCCCTTCGCCGGAAAGCACGACTTTGACGTGTTGCCGTGCTTCCCTGGCAAGGACACTCATGGGAACGACGATCGCGTCACCGACAGGCTCGTCCAGTTTGAAGGCGATGTCGGGCAACATCGCCATGTCTTCGGCGCGGCAGTCGATGGGATGATGGTCTGTCCCCAGGCGGCGGGCGGTCAGCGCCGCGAGATTGCGGTCGTCGTCTGGAAAATCGGGAAAGCCGATCGAAAAGGTCTTGACCGGCTTGCTGGCGGCCTCCGCCATCAGGGCAACGATGATGTTGGAATCGATGCCGCCGGAAAGAAACGCCCCAACCGGCACATCCGCGATCATGTGGCGGTGAACGGATGTCCGCAACGCGGCGCCGAGTCGGTCGGCGGCTCCATCCAGGGAAAGTCCAGGCTCGACCACGGTGGGGGCAGGGGGCGTCCACCAGCGCCGCACCCTGACGTCCCCGTCGCACCACGTCAGTTCGTGGCCTGGCGGCAGTTTTTCCACGCCCGACAACAGCGTGCCGGGCCCCGGGGTATAGCGCAGCGACAAATAGGCGCGCACGGCGTTAAGATCGACTTCGGAACCGAGCCCGGCGTCCGCTTGCAGAGCTTTCACCTCCGAGGCGAAAAGCAGAGTGTTGCCTTGGCGCGCGAGGTAGAGAGGTTTGATGCCCGGACGGTCGCGCACCAGGATCAGCTTCGGCCTGTGCCCGCGCTCATCGATGATCGCCAGGGCGAACATGCCGTGCAGGCGCTGCCAGGCTTCTCCGCCCCACGCCAGATAGGATTCAAGGACAACTTCGGTATCGGAGCTGGTCTTGAAGCCATGCCCGAGCTTTTCCAGCTCCAGTCGTACTTCTCTATGATTGTAGATTTCGCCATTGTATACGATGTGAACCTTGCGGTCGGCGCTGTGCAGGGGTTGGTCGCCTGTCACCAGATCGATGATCGCGAGCCGACGCATGCCGACGCAGATGCCGGCGCTGGCGCAATTGTGGAATCCTGCTCCGTCCGGACCGCGATGAACGATGGCATCGGCCATGCGGCGGACAAGGTCAGGATCATGCCTGCCCGCGATTCCGACGATTCCACACATGTCAGGTCTTCATCTTTGCGCAGGAAAGGCGGTGTGCACCGGAAGGGCGGTCGGTGGCGTCCGGCTTTCATAGCCCTTCATCCAGTTCAGACGCGAAAGTTCCCGCAACTGGAAGAAGAGAATGGAGAACCCTCCGAAAAGCAGCGCGATCACAAGCAGGTTTAGGCCCACGATCGCAAGATACACGGCAGGGGCGTCTTTGGTGATCAGCATGGCTACGGCGGCCATCAGGAAAGCCACGCCGGCCAGAACGGTCAGGGCTGTCAGCGCAGCATAATGCCGTACCGGCTGCGCGATCGCGATGAACCGCAGATGGCTGTTGATGGTCTTCAGGATCCGCGTCGACGACTTCCGCTTGGCGGAATTGGCGCGCTGCAGCTTTTCATCGAGCCAGGTGAGGGTGGCCGGAATCTCGCGCACCCGAAAACCCAGTCCGAGCAGTTTCAGCAGCACTTCCAGGTGAAACTCCTTGCCGTTCTCCTCGGTCATGAGCGGCTGGATGACACGCGCGCGATAGCCACGCGTCATGCCCGTGTTCATCGTGACACGGCTGTCGAAGAATAGGCGGATCAGCCAGTTCCCGGCCTTGGTCAGAAAGGCGCGCGACGCGGACACATTCACCAGGCTGCCGCCTTCCCTGTGCGGCGATGCGATAACGAAATCGGCCTGCGGATTCGCGACCAGTTCAGCGTGCAGCCGCTGCGCGATGTCGTCGCCCCAGGAGCAATCAACTTCCGTCGTGACAATGATCTCCGCCCTGGCGGCGTCGATGCCCGTCTTCAGCGCCCGACCTCGCCCCTGGTTGAATGCGTAGGTCAGCACACGGACCTGGGCAGACCGCGGATGGGTGGCCAGAAGTGCCGTGATCCGTTCAAGTGAATGATCGCGCGAGCCGTCATTGACGAGGATCAGTTCGAATTCGTCGCCGAACTGTGTCGTGAGGTTGTCGAGCATGCGCTGGGCTGCGCGCTCGATGATCGCCTCTTCGTTGAAGAACGGACAGACGACCGAGACGGCCGGTCTCGCTTCGGCTTTATGCGCGCTTGCCGAACTGACAGCCGCGGCTTCCGACTGGAGCATCTTGGGAACTCACGTCGTTGTCACTGGATGCTTGACCTTCTTGCCCATGTCGGAGATTTGAGCAAGCCTACTGAAGGCGGGACATGTCACGCGTATTCCGCGTGAACGCCTTCCGTGACCCGCGCGCTGCCCGACTGGGTGTCGGCCGCTACTTGTCGAAATAGATGCCAAGCGTCCTGTCGATCATCGCGTCAAATCCGAACTTCCTGCCGATGATCGCCGGAAGCGTTGTTTTCGACTGGCGCAGACGTTCCGGATTGCCGAGGATGGCAAGCACGGCCCTGACGTAGGGCGCAGGATCATCGCCATCGATGGCCAGGCTGGTGTCATCATCGCTGTCGATGGTCTCCGGCGCGCCGCCCACGGCGCTGGTCACGACAGGCACGCCGCTCAGTTGCGCTTCGAGCAAGACGTTCGGCAGTCCTTCGACGCGGGATGTCAGCAGGAAGCAGGACATGACCGCCAGCGGCGTCACCACATCGGATGCCTCGCCGGTCAGAATGAGCTTCTCGCCCAGACCGAGCTGACGGGCATAGGCTTCGATGGACGCGCGTTCCGGGCCGCCGCCTACGATCATGAAGCGCGCGTCCGGGCGAACTTCAGCGACCTCGGCAGCGATCTTGAGCCAGAGATCCGGCCGCTTCTCCGGCATCAGCCGGAAAACCCCGCCAAGCACAGGCGTGCCTTCGGCAAGATTGTAGCGCTCCCGGAAGGCGCGCACGGACGCCGGGTCAGGCACCGGATGCTCGGCCGGATCGATCGCATTGGGGATGACCTTGATCCGCGAAGGATCGACGCCGATCCAACTGGCGTAATCGTCGGCGCCGGCCCGACTGTTGTTCAGCAGGACAACCCGGTCGCTCTTCAGCAGTTCCTGATACGCCGGGCGCATGAAGCTGCGCAGGAACGCGAAATGGGTGGGCGATAAGGAACGGCCGCTCAGCACGATCCTCGGCACGCCGACGGCCAGCGCCGCCAATCCCGCAGCCGCATTGGTCCAGTCAAGCCAAGCATGGACGACGCCTGGGCGTTCCGACAGGAACAGCGCGGCATAGCGGGCAATTTCATCGGTAAAAATGTCCTCGCCATCCACCATCGAGCGAATATCCGCATTGAGTTCCAGCAGGGCGCGCGATCTGGAAAAATATCCAGGCATCGGCGGGAGTTGGATCGCGGAAATGCCCTGCTCGGTGAGCCGGGGCACAAAAAACGCGTTGCTGCCTTCCAGGTCGGAGCAAACGATCTGCGGCGACAGGTCTCGCTTGCGCAGGCCCAGCGCCGTGTAGGTCACCTGGCGTTCGGAACCGCCGGCTGCGAGACTTCCGCTGACAATGATGATCTTGGAAGCTTTGAAGGCCTTCTCGGGAAGCAACGGTGTCGTCTGCGACGTGATGCGGCCCAGAGCGATGCTCCAGTCCTTTTCTTCCGCACTCTCCGTGTTCTTGATAACGGGACTTCGAACAACTCTAAGTGGTTCTTCGAAAATCCGAAAATAAATCGCATTCACAAGGCGTTTAAATGCAGCAATTGGCAGTAGATCCGCATGGAAGCGCCCGGTCTTGATGGAAAAATATCCAATCTTGCTGATGCCTCTTTGGCGCATAAGCTTCAGGACGGTCAGCGATATTTCGGGCCGCGAGAACAAGGATATCACGCACTGGGCGCTGGCATCCGGCATGCAGATTTCGTGCAAGGTCCAGTCGATCCAGCCGATGCGGCCGGGATAGGCCGCTGCCAGGGCATCGTCGCGCACTTGCAGAATGGCGCCGGCCACGCCTTCGAAGGCCATCAACTCCGCAAGATGTTCCACTGCCGGCGCGACGATCCAGATGCTGCCTACCTTGCGGATCTCGGACCTGAAATCCTCGGCCAGGGAAGCAAGTTGGTCCATGTCAGCTCTTCCCGGCAGGGGTGGACGAAGCATGGCGCTCCAGGCTCGCCACCACGCGCCGGGCCGCCTGACCATCCCACCGGTCGATGATCGGCCGCTCTGGGCGGGGCCCTGAAAGCGCTGTTCTGGACGCCGAAAGCAGCGACTCCGTTCCGATCAGGCGGTTGGTGCCTTCGGTCACGGTAATCGGCCTTTCTGTATTCGGCCGCAGCGTCAGACAGGGAATGCCAAGGAAGCTCGTCTCTTCCTGCACCCCGCCGGAATCGGTGACAACGAGGCTCGCCCGCAGGACGAGGCTCATGAACTCCATGTAACGGAGCGGTTCCAGCAGTTTTATACCGGGCCGCTCCAGTTTGCGCCGCAAGTCAAAGGCCTTGAGCCGCGCATCGGTTCGCGGATGCACCGGAAAGACGACATCCACCTCTGCCGACAGCGCGACATAGGCATCGACGATCTCGCGCAGCGGCGCCTCGTGATCGACATTCGCCGGGCGATGCAGCGTCGACACGACATAGGGGCGCCCGGAAAGGCCGATCCGGCGAGGCATGTCGACGGCGGCGATGGCGCTTTCCAGCATCAGGAAGCTGTCGATCATGATGTTGCCGACCCGATCGATGCGCTCCGCAGGCACGCCTTCACGCCGCAGGTTGTCGTCGGCATCGGGGGACGGCGTCCAGAACAGGTCGCTGATCGAGTCCGTGACGATGCGGTTGATTTCCTCCGGCAGGGTTCGATCGAAATTGCGCAAACCCGCTTCCAGGTGCGCAACTGGCAGTTCAAGCTTCTTGGCCACCAGCGCCGCCGCGACCGTGGAGTTCACATCGCCAACCACCACGACCCAGTCGGGTCGGTGCGCCAGGGCCAGATCCTCATAGGCCGTCATGATCGCTGCGGTCTGTCGCGCATGGGTTTCTCCACGCGCGCCCAGGTGAAAGTCCGGCGCGGGAAGTTTGAGGTCGACGAAGAAGTCGTCCGACATGTTGGCGGAGAAATGCTGGCCGGTATGGATCACAACGGGCTTCAGCCAGGGGTGACCGGCCAGCGCGTGATACAGCGGCGCGATCTTCATGAAATTCGGGCGCGCGCCGGCGACGATATGAACCTTTTTCACCCGGATCACCCTTTTCGGATAACGCCGCTCAAAGCCGCCTCGAAGGAATCGGTGGTCCGGCGAATGTCAAACGCTTCTACTGCATCCATCCGCAACTGGCACAGGGGTTCGCTTCGGTGGTGTGCCTCGATCAGCGCCTTGAGCGTCGTTCTCATGGTGGCCTTGTCGTTGGGATCGAGGTACAGATTGCCGGTCTTCCGGAGCACGCTCGCGGACGCCCCGACAGGCGGCGTCAGGCCGAGAATCGGCTTGCCCGTCATCATGTAGTCGACGATCTTGCTCGGCAGGAAGACGTTGACGTCCGCGTTCGCATCCAGAAGCAGCAGCAGGTCAGCCTTCGCGATCAGTTGGAGGCTTTCGAGATAGCCGACCGAGCTGTGGAACGAGACGATGCCGTCCAGCCCCATGTCGCTGGCTTGCCGTGCGGTCGCCACCGGCGAATTGCCGTAGAAGTCGAAGTGCACCCGGCCGCGCAATTCCCCATCCCTGTCCATGTCGCGCAGGACCGTGAAGAGCGGCACGGGCTCGCGGCGTCCTTCATAGATGTTGCCGGTGTAGATGACGCGCAGTGGGCGCCCGGCTTTGGGGTCTTCGCCGCCGAGCGGTTGGTTCGGCATCAGCCGCCTGTCGAATCCATGCGGCGTCACATGAACTTTGGAGCGCCACGCTGCCGGATACTTCCGCATGACGAGGTCGGCTGTCTCCGCCGTCACGAACACCACGGCATCGGCGTGCTTGATGACCGCGCGCTCCTGTTGGCGCCAGAGCGTCATGCGGGCCGTCTGGGCGGGATTGTTCGCGTCGTAATAGGGGCTGTCGACCCACGGATCGGAGAAATGCGCGACCCATCGCGTTGAGGGCCGTATCCGCTTCAGCCTGAGCCCAACCAGATGATCGATCCAGGGCTGCGCAAACGAAACGAACACGCTGTCCTTCCGCCTGAGCAGCCGGCGCGCCGCACTGGCGGCGCGAATGATCCAGTTGTCGTCGTCGAAGCTTCTTTGCTCCTGATGGTAGCGCAGGAAGCGCCGCCAAGTTGAACTGCGCTGCCGCCCTTCGCGGAATTCGATCTCGGTCTGCGCATAGGCGCCGCGATAGATGTCGGCGAGCGCCTCGTCATGGGGGATGGCCGGGTTGTTTGCGTCGAGCGGAGCGGTAATGACGTGCACGTCCCAGCCGCGCCGCGTCAGCTCGGCCATGCTGCGGGAAACCTGGATGGAGCGTGGCAGCACGATCGGCGGCAAGGTCCAGGTAACCGCGACGATGCGTTTGGTCACAGCCATGACCGCATCCATATCTCAAGGATCAAGGTGTTCCAAAGAACGTGGCGATCCTGCATCGGCGCGTCCGGCGCCGTGCCGCGCGCAAGGATGGCGGCCAGAGCGGCAGGATCGCACCAATCGTTGAGGCGTGTTCCAGGCGACGCCAGCAAATCGTGGGCAAACGGTCGCAGACTGTCGGAAAGCCATCCGTAGACGGGCACCGGAAAGCCCATCTTGGGGCGTGTCAGGATCTCCTGAGGCACCGCGCACTTCGCCGCGAGCATGCGCAGGATCCGCTTCGTTTCGTATGTTCCGTCCGCGCGCCGGCCAACGCGCAGATGGTCGGGCAGCCGGGCGGCGGCTTCGACGACGCGGTGGTCAAGGAAGGGCGCGCGCAGCTCCACCGATGTGGCCATCGACATCTTGTCGGCCTTCATCAGCAGGTCTTCGACCAACCAGTCCTGGCAATAGATGTAGAGGGCCTGCGCAAGGGGCGACGCCTTGCCGAAATGCGCCAGCTTGGCGCGCAGGCCATCCAGGCTGTCGGGCGCCTCCATGCCTGCTCGGAATAGGGCGCGCTTCTCCTCGCTCGTCATGTAGGAGGTCATGGTCAGCGGCTGCGGTGCGTCCCGCAGGTCGAGCAGGCCGGGATCGACCCATGGCGCCTGGCGCCGCAGCAGGCGCTCCATGAGGGTCAGCGGCTTGGACAAGGTAGCAGCTTCATCCCAGCGCGCGGCCCAGTTGTCGAAGGAATAGCCGCCGAGGATTTCGTCGGAACCTTCTCCTGACAGCACCACGGTAACGTTCTTGCGCGCCAGCTTGCACACGTAGTGCAGCGGTATGGAGGCGAGATCGGCGAGCGGTTCGTCGGTAAATCGCACGAAGTCCGGCAGGAAATCGACGAATTCCCGCTCTCCGATGACCACCTCGTGGTGGTCCGTGTTGAATGCCTTCGCCACCATGCGGGCATAGCGCCGTTCGTCGATCGCTTCCGCACCTTCGAAGGCGACGGAAAAGGTCTTGACGCGCTGCCCCTCAAGGGCCGCCTTCGCCGCGACCACGCTCGAATCCAGCCCGCCGCTCAGCAGGATTCCGACCGGGACATCCGCCAGCATCCTCAGTTGGGTCGCGTTGGTCAGAAGGGCATCGAACTGCGCAACCTCGTCGCTGTCGCTGCGCTGGCGGTGGCTTGGCCGTGGAATGTCCCACCAGCGCGCAATCTCCGGAACGCCGCCCCCGGCGCGTATCGTCAGGCGGTGCGCGGGCGGCAGTTTGGAAATGGACTTCCAGATCGTGTGATCCGGAGGCACGTAGCGAAACGTGAAAAAGTCCCAGAGCGCCTGCGGATTGACAGGCGGACGCTGGTCCAGCCCGGCCAGGATCGCCTTGATCTCCGAACCGAACAGCAGACGGCGACCGTCCCAGAGATAATAGAGCGGCTTCTCGCCCATCCGGTCGCGGACGAGATGCATGGCCTTGTCCCGGCCATCCCATATGGCGATGGCGAACATGCCGTTGAGGCGATCGATCGCTGCCAGGCCGAACTGCTCGTAGAGACGCAGGATGACTTCGGTATCACTGCGGCTGCGGAAGTGTGTGCCGCCGGCCGCCAACTCCGATCGCAGGGCATCGTGGTTGAAGATCTCACCGTTGAAGACGATCTGGATCGCGCCATCGTCGGAGGCCATCGGCTGGTGACCGCCGGAAATGTCGACGATCGCCAGTCGTCGCATTCCGAGCGCCACGCCAGGCAGCGTGATATAGCCGTCATCATCCGGGCCACGATGCACCATCGTGTCGCACATGCGACGGACGCGCGCCAGATCGGCCGCATCACCGCGGCGTTCCTGATCCAGCCAACCCGCAATTCCGCACATGGCAAGCCTGTCAGTTCAGCCTGGCGATGCCCGCCGCAGCAGAGCGGCGGCTTCGCTGCCGTGGAGGCTGGGAATGCCGAGGGAAACCAGACGCTGCATGGCGCGCTCGAACGGAGCCTGGCCGACCACATGGGAAGGGTCAGCATACCACGTCAGCAATGCAGCGGCGCGCTCGGACACCAGCCGCTCCGCCGTTGCGCACATCAGCTCCGCATAGACGTCGCCGAGTTGATACACGCGGCGATCAGTCAGATAGCTCCAGGAATCGAGGACACTGGTGGGCGCGACGAGAGAGCCGAAGGTCGGCAGTTCGACAATGCCGTCGGCGTCGTGAAGCGGGCCGTTGCCGAGACCATAGGCCGGCAGGGTGGTCGAACAGTAGGAGTAGCCCAGCTGGCGCGCGCACGCGTGCACCAGGGCAAGCTGGTCAGGCGCCGCATAATGCCCGAAGTGCGGCGCGCGAAATCCGCCTGGCGTGACGCCCAGCACGCGCCGGATCGTGGCGTCGCCCGCCAGAATGTCCGCAGTGACATCCTCCGGGGTCATTTCATGGTACCAGGTGATGCTGATGTAGCGATCCTCGCCCCAGGCGGTATGGGGCAACTGACCATGGTTCATGAACTCCGCGCCGGTCGCTGCGATCGACCGGTAGGTATCCGCGCCGCGTTCGATCTGGACGCCCGGCACAGCCCAGGTCGCCTTGATTCCCAGGGAATCCAGAAATCGCTTCACCTCCAGCGCGGCGGTGAAGTCGAGGTCGGTATCGCAGTCGAATGACAGGAACAGCGTCGGCTGTTCGATTCCCTGGGCGCGGCCAAGTGCGAGATAGCGTTCGAATGGCTGCAAGGGATCGGGCTGCGCCAACTCGACAGGGGGGGCATCCTCTGCGACTGCCGTTGCACCCATCGCAGGGGCCGCCGGCGTTCCCACAAGATAGCGCACGACCGCCGTGGGATGAGCCACGGCATAGCGCACCCTCCTGGCAAACCGCGTCAGCGAGGACGCCGTCATCATAGGCTCTTGCCGCCTGTGATCCACAAACTCCAGCCGAAGCGGCGTGCCATGGCCTTTTGCCAGGACAACGGCAACAGCTTCTCGGCCAGCCTGGGCAGCCAGACGTTCAGAATGACGGGCACGTCGGTGCCCAGCACCTTGATGTCGACGCCGCCAAACTGGGAAACCAGATCACGCCGAACTTCCCGCTTGGTCACAGGCCAGGTATGCGGATTGCCATCTTCCCTGGCGCCGTCGGAATAGCGGCTCGCGAGTTCAAGCGGCGACAGGAACCGGCTCTCCATGTTCACGAAGCCTTCCACCCAGGCGATCGTGTAGCGGTAAAGGAAGGAGTTGCGATGATACAGCATCAAGCCGAACTGGCCGCCCGGTTTGAGGACCCGATAGACCTCGGCGAGGGCTTCGCGTGTTCCGGGCGTATGATGCAGCACGCCCCATGAGTAGACATAGTCGAAGCTTTCGTCCTCGAACGGAAGGCTTTCACCATCGCTTTCACGAATATCGCCGTCGAGGCCGAATTGCTTGAACCGGAGCTTCGTTTGGCTGACCGAAGTCGGGTTCAGGTCGACCGCCGTCACCAAGGCTCCGCGCTGCGCCCAGTTCATCGCCATGCAGCCCATGCCGCAGCCGATCTCCAGCACGCGCTTGCCCTCGAACCGCTTGTAATCGAAAATCGCCGAAAACGGTCCATCTGGCTGATGGAGCGGCGTGTTCCAGCTGTAGAACCGCTGATCCGCCAGTTCAAAGAATCGCCTGGTGCCGATTTCGACCGTCTCCACGCTGCCATCCGGCAGGTGGTACTCGGTTGTGCCATGCGTTTCGCCATAGGTCATGGGCGCTTCGGCCCACCAACGGCGAATCTTTTCCTTCATCACGGTTGCACGTGACGACGCGGGGTCGGCTTTTTCGGTGTCCAGCATGGTCATGTCCGACCGTTCAGGCGGTCGCGCAGGGCGAAAATTCCGGAGATCGGCACAAGCATAAGTCCCGCAAGCAGTTCGGCGATGCGCGTCGTGGCCATGAACCGCCGCAATCGAAGCGCGCGAGCTGCTTGCCTGTCGAGCCTGAACAGGCGTCCGCGACCATTGACGATGAACATGCTGCGGCCCTGGGCGGCGATCGCCGCCTCCAGCCTTTGCCAGCTCAGACCCAGCGGATCGGGATAGACAAACACAACGACCGGCGCGGACGGCAGGTCTGCCGCCTTTTCAGCGCCGAGATCGCGACGCGAAACCCGATCTGCCTCGACGCCCGTCACAGGCACGGCCTCGGGCGCCAAGCGAGCGTCCACGACGATGCTCGAACCGGGTGCACAGCGGGCAGCGACGGCCTCGGCGAGACGACGCTGATAGGCGGCATTCCGAGGATTGGCGTAGAAATCCCGCCAGGTCGCCACATACTCGCGCAGCTTTCGCAGCGTCACGGCGTCGACGAGCGTCCTCTTCCAGCCGACCAGATCCGACGGGGCGGTGCGGTCGGCGGCGCCGCGATAGGAGCAGACAAGGATCAACGCCGGCCCCAGGCTTTTGGGGACTTCGTTCATTCGGGAGCAAAGCTCGACGACTGGCAACGCCTGATTTCCAAAGCTGAGGTCGCGACATGCGCCGTCTCGGCGTTGGTCCGACCAGGGGATCACGATTTTGGGCTCTCTCTAGTCGCTCGCCCTGGCTCTGGCAACCTGCGAGCCCGAGCCGGCAATGCCTGCGCAGCAGCGTGATGCTCGCATTGCGCGTTCGTCGGAACGGTGCGGGGCGTGCGACACTTGCTATGCCGGGGAGAAGATGCAATGGCGCGACCTCCGGTGGTGCGCTGCTCCAGCCCAAGCATCCGCGAGACAAAGACATGACGCCAAATGCCACGATAATTCGCTTTGCGACGCTGGGCAGCCGTGTCTTGACGTTCTTTGCCGCAGGCATCCTAGCCGCCTGGCTGGTGCTGTCGTCAGGCTTCGTCGGTGTGCGCAGCACGCTGGACATGACCCGCTACCAGGCGGAAATCGGCAAAGCCTTCATCGGGTCGCTGGGCCTGGCAAGAACGCCCTATTTCTACGTCGACGAGCGATATGGCCTCGTCGGTTTCAGCGTTCTCAAGGAAAATGACCTGCGTCTTGGCGCACCGAGATCGCTGCACCAGGACATTCGCACCATCGGCAACGGGCGATACTCGGTCTGGGCCAGGTATCTCTATTTTTCCACGTCGGACAACACGGACCCCCGGACCAATGGCCGGGCATACACGTTGACCGGGCCTGTTGCGCCGGTGTCGCAGCACTGGCTGCTGGTCACGGGCCTGTTGGCGGCAGGACTCGGCATCGGCCACGTGTTGCGTCGCGGTGCGTCCAGGCTGTCTGCATCCGCCGGCGTAGCGGACAGGACCCCGGCCTTGCTTGCCGTGCTTCCGTTTTTCGCCGGCGTCGCCATTGCTTTGGCGCCTGTCGTGACGCGGTTGCGCCTGCAGGAGGCAACCCTCAGTGACTTGCCCTTCTTTCTCGTCTTGCTGGGCATTGCCAGCATTCTGACGCCGGCGCTGGCCTTTCCGGTGTCCAGCCTGCGCAGCAGTTATGTCGCGAGCCGGATCATCCGTACCGTTGGCATAGCGGCGGCGCTGCTCCTGGCGCTCGTGACCTCGGGAACGCTGATGGGCTGGCACAGCGTCAAGCCCGAATCCGTGCAGCACGTGAAGGGACAATTGTACACCTACGACGTGTCGAACCTGCCGCTTTTCAGCCAGTTCGTCACCGACGAGGAACGGACCCTCTCGCTGCGCCCGATCCTTCAGGACAGGAACGGACCGCTGACTTCCGGCCAGTCCGATGCCCGCATCGAGCAGATGCCCGGGGGCCTGTATTCGGCGCTTTCGCAGACCTTTCGCTTCTCCTATCGCAACGCGGGAGGCCCAACCGCGCCTGAGAACGGCATGACGGTGAACGGTTCGCTGCGGTTCGACAGGGCGATCACCCTACTGCTCCTTGGGATGCTTCTGTCGGCGGTGCTGGTGAGCAATCTGGCGTTGCGCAGCGGGTTTGCCGTCGCTGTCGACAAGGCACCGGACCTGCGCCGCGCGATGATCGCAGGCTCGATCCTGTTCGTGCTGGGACTTGCGGGGATGCTGATTCCTTCTTCGCTGTTTCCAGCCACGGAAACCGCGCTTACTCTCAAACTCCGGCTGACGCAGGCCATAACTCTGACCGGCGCCGTGCTCGTGCTGTCCTGCCTGCCCTGGCGGGTCTTGGTGCAGGATGTCCGCAGTCGGCCCGGCCCGGCCGCGTCCGTCGCCATTTTGCTGGCAGCCTTCGCAATGCCGTTCGCGGGTTTGGCCGACGCCTGGATCGCCAGCGGACGGATCAATACCCATTCGCAGACCGGGTTCCATATTCTTGGCTCGATGCAGGCATCGGACTCGTTTGGGTATCTGCACGGCGCGCTCGAGTTGCTGACGACTGGCACGCTCAACGACTGGAATTCGCGCCGTCCGCTGACCGGCGTCCTGACGACCCTGCGCATGCTGGCGGGCGCTCCGGACATGCAGGTCATCATGGGGCTCGGCGCCTTGCTCGTGGCTGCGGGCCTGACCTTGGCCACGCGTGAGATCATGCTGGCCCTGGGGGGCTGGGCGGCGCTTGCCTTTGCCACGGCCTGCGGCGCGTTCGTTTCAGAGTGGACGCCGACAACCCTTTCGGAAAGCACCGGATTTGCCATGGGCGCGTTCGGGCTCGCGGCGATCCTGGCGGCGGTGCGCCGCGACCAGGCCGCATTGTTCGGGCTGGGCGTCATGGTTCTCGCCATTGGGCTGATGGCGCGTGCGGGCCCGTTCTTCCTGTTGCCGCTGGTGATCCTCGCGGGTGCCGCCAATCAATGGCGGCGCGGCAGAAAGCAAATGGCGCTTTGGCTTGTCGCGGGCGGCGTGGGCGGTGTGCTTGGATTTGCCCACTCCCCGTATCTCGTAAAAATGCTCGGAGGCTCGTCCGGCCTCATCCAGAGCAATTTCTCCTATACGCTCTATGGGCTGGCCGTGGGGGGCAAGGGCTGGCAGCAGATCTTTGTCGATCACCCCCAGCTTTTCGCGAGCACCATGAAAACGCCGCCGGAGCCGGCGATCTACGCCTTTGCGATCGAGGCTATCCGCGCGAAACCGTCGCTGATCGTCAAGGCCCTGATGGATGAGTTGCTTCGGACGCCGGAGTTCTTCCTGACATATTTCGACCTGACGGTGATCAACATCTGGCTGATATTCGGCGCGTTGATCGCCCTCGTGTCATTCCGGAACCCGGTGGCGCTGATCGGGCTGGCCGCGGCCGCCGGCATTGTGCTTTCGTCGCCGTTGCTCCTGACGGACGGGGGGACGCGGGTTTACGCGGCCGGCGTGCCCTTGATGGGGCTGCTCGTCGCGCTGGGCTTTGATGCCTTCCGCCGCGGCTTGGCGAACCTGATGCAAGGAGCTGGCGCTTTCGATCTCTGGCGCACGCTGACTTCGCCAACGCTGCCGCCGGCCATGGAACCTGCGGTGACAAGGCGCTTGTCGCTGGCGGGTGTCGGCGCGTTCGCCGTTGTCGCATTGATCGCTGCTGCACCCCTGATCATCGGTCCGGGCAAGCTGAAGCCGGTCGACCAGATCGCGGCGCTGGATGCCTGTCCTGCCGGCGAAAGACGATTGTATGCGGAAGGCAGGATCTTCGCCGACATCTTCGATGTCCGGGCGGATTCCGAACCTGGTTTCCTGCTGTCACCGACCGTACGGCAATCCGAACTCCTGCACGCCACGAAGATCATAGGACCAGTCTTTGCCCAGGCGCTGGCGAAGGCGAGCGTTCCCTACACCCTGCGCGCGGTCGCCGAGGTGCAGAAACCTGAGAACCCCCGGGCGGTCTATCCGTTGCTGGCGGCATTCCCCAAGGCGGTCAGCATACCGCGGGAGAGCCGCTATTGGAGCGCTTGCGTCGCCACGATCGGCCACGCCGATTCCGATTCGATCGGCGGTCTGGAGGTGGTTGAAATTCGTTCGGTGCAACCGGCCCAACTGATCACGAGATAGGCCCAATTATCCTATCTTCGCACGTCGTCCGGGCATCGGCGCCGGCCGACGCGCATTGACAGGCGCTCCCAGAATTGTGCTATGCGCCTTTCCGGTTTCGGTAAGGCCGCAGCCAGAGCCCTTTTTTAACTGCCGCAAAGGATCGTAGTATGACGCTGGCGGAAGGCGCGCGGCGCGTTGCCCTCATCTCGGGCGTGACCGGACAGGATGGCGCCTACCTTTCCGAGTTGCTGCTTTCGAAGGGCTACGAGGTACACGGCATCAAGCGCCGGTCATCCTCGTTCAACACCCAACGCATCGATCATCTCTACCAGGATCCGCACGTCGAAAGCGCGCGGTTTCACCTCCACTACGGTGACATGACCGATTCCACCAACCTGATCCGGTTGGTGCAGGAGGTGCAGCCGACGGAAATCTACAACCTGGCCGCGCAGAGCCATGTGGCCGTCTCGTTCGAGAGCCCGGAATACACGGCGAACGCCGATGGCATTGGCGTTCTGCGCCTTCTCGAAGCTATTCGCATTCTTGGCATGGAGAAGCAGACGCGGTTCTATCAGGCCTCAACGTCGGAACTGTACGGCCTGGTCCAGGAAGTGCCGCAGCGCGAGCGCACGCCGTTCTATCCGCGCTCGCCCTATGCCGCCGCAAAGCTTTACGGCTACTGGATCACGGTGAACTACCGCGAAGCCTATGGCATGTATGCCTCGAACGGCATCCTGTTCAATCATGAGAGCCCGATCCGCGGCGAGACCTTCGTGACCCGCAAGATCACCCGATCCGTCGCCAGGATCGAGACCGGTCTGGACGATTGCCTGTTCCTGGGCAATCTCGACGCCAAGCGCGACTGGGGCCACGCCAAGGACTACGTCCGCGGCATGTGGATGATCCTGCAGTCCGATGAACCGGACGATTTCGTGCTGGCGACCGGTGAAACCCGCACCGTCCGCGAATTTGTCGACATCGCGTTCTCGGAAGTTGGCCGCAAGATCGAGTGGCGGGGCAGCGGCGTCGACGAGAGCGGCGTGGATACCAAGACGGGCAAGACGCTCGTGCGCGTCGATCCGCGCTACTTCCGTCCGACGGAGGTCGACCTCCTCGTCGGCGACGCGAGCAAGGCGCAGCAGCGGCTTGGCTGGCAACCGGAGATCAGCTTCGCGACGATGGTTCGGGACATGGTCGCCACCGACCTCACCGCCGCCAAGAAGGAGAGGGTCGATGGCGTCCGCTAACTACGCGCTGGCGGGCAAACGGGTCTTCGTCGCCGGCCACACCGGCATGGTTGGTGGAGCCCTGGTGCGGCGCCTCGCGAACGAGGGCTGCACGATTCTGGTCGCGCCACGGTCGTCTGCCGATCTTCGCCGGCAGGCCGAGGTCGAGAGCTGGATGGCTGAAAACCGGCCACAGGCGGTCTTTCTCGCCGCCGCCAGGGTAGGGGGCATCCACGCCAACAACACTTATCGCGGAGACTTCATCTACGACAATCTCGCGATCGCCATGAACATCATCCACGCCGCTCATCTCAACGGCGTTGAGAAGCTGATGTTCCTTGGTTCTTCCTGCATCTATCCCAAGCTCGCGCCTCAGCCGATGAACGAGGACCAGTTGTTGCAGGGGCCGCTGGAGCCGACCAACGAGCCTTACGCTATCGCCAAGATCGCCGGGATCAAACTGGCCGAGAGCTACCGGCGGCAATTCGGGGACGATTTCGTCTCGGTCATGCCGACGAACCTCTACGGTCCGGGCGACAATTATCACCCCGAGAACAGCCACGTCGCCGCGGCACTCATCCGCCGCTTCCACGAGGCGAAGCAGAGTGGCGCGCGGTCGGTCGTTGTCTGGGGAAGCGGCACGCCCCGGCGCGAGTTCCTGTTTGTCGATGACCTCGCGGATGCCTGCGTGCACCTGATGAAGTCCTGGTCCGACGAGCGCCTCCTGAACATCGGGACCGGCACGGACGTCACGATCCGCGAGCTTGCCGAGTCGATTGCGCGAACGGTCGGTTATGAAGGCGAGATCGTTTTCGATACGAGCAAACCGGACGGCACGCCGAGGAAGCTGCTCGACGTCTCCCGGCTTCAATCGCTCGGCTGGCGGGCAAGCACGTCGCTCACGGAAGGATTGCAGCGCGCCTACAAGGCATTTCTGGACGGTCAAAGCCGGATGGTGTGAAGGATCGCCGCTCGGCGACACCGGACCATCCGCATCGGCCGCTCTTGTGCCGCGACCATTGGCGCGGATCGTGTCGGGAATCAGCGGTCCTTGCCTTGGGCCCGCCCGCCATGAAGCGAGGATTTGCGTGGCCGGGCGCCTTCAGCCGAAGCCGCCTGCGGCGCATGGCTCGGGATTGGCCTGGACAGGCCGGAAGAACGGATTTGGAGTTTGCAGTGGAGCCTGTAAGCGGTGACAGGTGAAAGGTCGGAACCTGTGGCGACTGCCAAGGACGCCGCTGTCAGTTGGCGCAAGCGCGGTCTTGTCGCCTTCAAGCTGGCAGTTGCGGTCGGCTGCATGGTCATGGTGTCGCGGCAGATCGATCCGGCCAATCTGCGAAAGCTTCTGGAAAACTTGGAGCCCGGCTGGGTTGCCCTCGCCATTCTGATGATCGCCCTGGAGGTGCCGCTGGTTGGAGAGCGTTGGCGACTGGTCGTCACCTCCCTCGGCCGCGGCATGTACCAGTTGCCGCATGGGGATGTGCATGCGGTCAACGGGTTTGGCCAGTTCGTCAGTCAGGTGCTGCCCAATCTTGCCGGTGATGGTGTTCGCGCGCTCATGTTGCGCAGCCATGGCGTGACGCTCCCCCATGCGGCATGGAGTGTGCTGCTGGATCGGGCGCTCGGCGTTCATTCGCTGTTCCTGATGGCTTTCGCGTTCCTGTTGCTGCCGTCCGGCCTGGAGTCGCTCGGCGGGTACCGCCAGCCCGTGTTGCTGACCGTGGCGCTGGTTGCGATGGGCGGAACGCTGGCGCTGCTTTCGGCGCGTCCTCTGGGGGCCATGCTCGAAAGACGGCAGATGTTGCGTTTTCTTGGCGTAGCGCTGACCGAGACGCATGCCGCGCTCCTGGGGCCGAACGCCGTCAAGCTGTTTGCGATCAGCGCGCTCGTCCACGGACTGACGATCTTGTGCATCTTCGCCCTCGGCCGCGCCATCGGCCTGGCGCTGCCGCTTGCCGATGCCGCCGTGCTGATGGTCTACATCATGGTGATCACGCTGCTGCCGATCTCGGTGGGAGGCTGGGGCGTGCGTGAGCTGGCGGTCACCGCGCTGCTGACGGCGCACGGAGCCTCGGCCGAGGAGGCCGTGGTATTCTCCGTTGCGTTCGGAATGACAGTCATGCTGGCGACAGTGCCAGGGGCGCTGTATTGGCTTTTTCGACGCAATGCCTCTATGCGGGCAGCAGAAAGCGACAGCGCCCAGCGCGCGCCGCAGACAGATCAGACCGAAAAGACTGGAATGTGAACATGACGACGCTCTTGGCTGCCGCTCCGCTTAGTCCGCGGAAGGAAAAGATTCGGGCCGCTTCGGATGCAGCCGCTCCCGACCGGCGCGCTTGGCGCGAGCGCAACGCCTTCTTTCACGAGGAAGACCTGCGCTACCTTCAGTTTCTCATTCCGCCCGGTGCCCGGGTGCTGGAAATCGGCTGCGGCACCGGCGACCTTCTTGCCGCTCTCAAGCCGTCGCGTGGCGTGGGCGTCGACATTTCGCCCCGCATGATTGACGTCGCGCGGAAGGCGCACCCCGGACTTGAATTCGTGGTGGGCGATGCCGAAGACCCCGCTACCCTTGATGCGATCGAGGGCCCCTTCGATGCGATCGTCGTGGTCGACAGCATTGGCCAGATGGACGATTGCCAGGCTTTCCTGGCGCGGCTTCATCGGCTCTGCAACCGCGATACGCGCGTCATCATCGGCTATTTCTCGCATCTGTGGTGGCCCGTGCTGAAACTCGCGGAAACCGCGGGACTGCGCACCAAGGTGCCGGAAGTCAACGCACTGTCTGTCGCGGACGTGAAGGGGCTGGCCGAACTCTCGGACTTCGAACTGGTCAAGAGCGAGATCCGCCTGCTCAGCCCGGCCAGGCTGCTGGGTCTGGGGCGCTTCCTGAACCGCTTCATCGCGCCATTTCCCGGCATTCGTAATCTGGCGTTGCGCCACTACAGCGTCTGCCGTTCACAGCGCTGTGCCGATCCGGGCTACCGGTCGGCCACCGTCGTGGTTCCGGCGCGCAATGAAAAGGGCAACATCGAAGCGGCCGTTCTGCGAACGCCGCGGTTCACCGACGATCTCGAGATCATCTTCGTCGAAGGACATTCCAAGGACGGCACCTGGGAGGAGATCGAGCGGGTCCAGAAGGCCTATCCCCAGTATGACATCAAGATCATGCGCCAGCCCGGCAAGGGCAAGGCGGATGCGGTCTTCCACGCATTTGACCGGGCGCGCGGCGATGTGCTGATGATCCTGGACGCGGACCTGACCATGCCGCCGGAGCAACTGCCGAAGTACTGGCATGCCATTTCGAGCGGCAAGGCGGAGTTCGTGAACGGCTCGCGCCTCGTCTATCCGATGGAAGACGAGGCGATGCGGTTTCTCAACCTCATCGCCAATAAGAGCTTCTCGTATCTGTTCTCCTGGCTGCTCAACCAGCGGTTCACCGATACCCTGTGCGGCACGAAGGTGATCTCGCGTGCCGACTACCAGCGCCTGAAGGCGGGCCGCGCCTATTTCGGCGACTTCGATCCGTTCGGCGACTTCGATCTCATATTCGGCGCCTCGAAGCTCAACCTGAAGGTGCTTGAAGTACCCATCCGCTATGCCAACCGCTCCTACGGCGAAACGCAGATCTCCCGGTTCCGGCACGGCGTGATGTTGCTGCGAATGGTCCTGTTCGCTTTCATGCGCATCAAGGCATTGTGATCATGGGCGAGCAACAGGCATCCCACATGCAGAGCGATCTCACCCCGGAGGCGCTCAACCGGTATCTCGCGGTCTGGAAGGCAAAGCCGGTTCTTCGGGCCGTCTACGGCGACTTCTATGACCGCATCGCCGCCGCCTGCGGGCCTGGCCCGACGCTGGAGATCGGCGCGGGGATCGGCAACCTGCCGGAAAAGCTGCCCGACGTCATTGGCTCCGACATCCAGTTCGGCCCCTGGCTCGATCTGGTCGCGGACGCGCAGAAACTGCCGTTCAAGGCGGATTGCCTGGGCAACATCGTCATGGTCGACGTGCTGCACCATATCGAGCATCCGCTGAACTTCTTCCGTGAGGCCGCGCGCACGTTGCGTCCCGGGGGACGGGTCGTGATGGTCGAACCCGGGATAACGCCGCTGTCCTGGGCGTTCTTCAACTACATTCACGAGGAGCCCGTGATCATGAGCGCCGATCCGCTCACGGCCGGAGCGCCTGATCCCGCACGGAACCCGTATGAATCGAACCAGGCCATCCCGTCGCTGATTGCCACGCGGCATCGCGAGCGGTTCGAGCACCTCGTGCCCGAAATGACTGTGCGCGAGGTCGTCTGGTTCTCGCCGTTGTCCTATCCCCTGTCGGGCGGGTTCAAGAAATGGACCCTGCTGACAGGCGGCATGGCACGGGCGCTGATGGCGCTGGAACGGCGCGTCGAGCGTTGGATCGGGCGCTATGTCGGGTTTCGCGTGTTCCTGGTGTTCGAGAAACGCGCCTGAACGGGCTGGCCCAGCGGCGAACCGGCGTTTACGCCTGTTTTCCGGCGATCCTGTGCCAGAGGGCGGCATAGGACTCGGCGACCGCCGGCAGGCTGTACAGGCGCGAGACGCGCTCGCGATCGGCGCGCCCCAGTGCCATGCGTTCGCCGGACGTCAACGCCAGTACGCGCGTCATGACGGCGCCAAGGGCCTGCGGATCGCGAATGGGCGCGATACGGCTGGGATCGCCGATGATGGCGCGGCACTCGCCGGCGTCGGTGGAGACGATCGGCGTGCCCGCTGCCATGGCCTCGCACACGACATTCGGAAAACCTTCGCCGTGACTGGATGACAGCACGGCAAGGTCGAACCCGGCGTTCAGCCGCGCGATGTCCCGGCGTTCGCCAAGAAGGTGGACGCGGTCCCCGATCCCGAGGGATCGTAGCTCTGCGAGCAGTAGGGCGTTCCGGGAATCCATGCCACGCCCGGCGAGGACCAGGTGCACATCGCGAAACGGCAAGGCAGCAAACGCGCGCACCAGGTTCGGTGTGTCCTTGATTGCGTCGTCGCGCGCGATGCGCCCGACGACAACGGCGTCGGACGCCAGTCCAAGCTCGCCGCGCAGGGTCGCGCGCGCCGTCTGATCCGGCCGAAACGCCTCAAGATCGAAACCGTTGGGGATGATGATCCGCCGCGCCCGGGGGTAAAGCCAGCGTTCGTGCTCCAGCGCCGCATGCTCGGAATTGTAGATGACGGCGCGGACGCGCGCGCGCCAGCCCAGGGACCCCAGGATGGCAAGGCGTGTCGTGACGGCGTTATCCGACAGACGTTCGAGGCGCTGACGCACGTTCCAGATGACAGGACGTCGGCCCGCCGCGACGGAGGCAGCAAGATTGCCGTGATACATCCAGCCCTGCAGGATATCCGGCTGAAACTCTTCGACGATCCGGCGCACATCGGACAGTCGCAGCAAGGCACGCGCTGCCTGCCCTTTCTGCTGCCCCAGACCGAAAATGGGAACTCCGGCCTCGCCCAGACGATCGGCGAACAGGCCGCCATTGACGAACGTCACGACGGCGTGCTCGAAGCGCGGAGCCGGCAAGGCTTCCACGACCTTGGTCAGCATGCTTTCGGCGCCGCCCGACATCAGGTTGGATATGACGTGAAGGATGCGCATTGCCGGGTTTGCAGGATTCCAGAGCCGCCCAAAGGACCTGGAGCAGTGTGCGAGGGGGCTGGGCACCGCTCTAGCCTATTGCCCGCGCCTGCCACAACGCTTATCGCACGCGTCATGAAGGTCTTGATCGTGGTTGGGCGCCTTGGCCTCGGCGGCGCTGAACGCCAGGCGCTGGCGCTGGCGCGCGGGCTTGGCGACCTGGGCCATCAGGCAAGGGTCGCCGTGTTTCGCGATGGCGGAGCCATGCAGGCCGATGCGGTGGCCACGGGCGTGGCCATGGAGGTGCTCTCCGGAAGCAATGCGGCCGCGCGCATCGCCAGTCTCCGGGGCCTGATCGCCAGAGAGCGGCCCGATGTCGTCCATGGCTATCTCACGGCGGGCAATCTGGCATGCCTGTGTGCCCGCACACTCACCCGGCGGCCGCTGCTGGTCTGGGGCATTCGCGCCTCCGACATGCGCATGGAGAACTACGGGATCAAGTGGCGATGGGCAGCCTGGCTGGAGCGCCGCTTGATGCCCCTTGCCGACCTGCTCATCGTCAATTCCCAGTCTGGCCTTGAGGTGTTGCGTGCAGGCGGCGTCCCGGACCGGCGCATCGTGGTGATAGAGAACGGTATCGACCTGGCACGCTTCGCGCCGCACCAGCACGGGATCGATCATCGCCGCAACACCGCACGAGTCGCCTGGAATTGTCGGGATGACACGGCTGTTATCGGTCACGTCGCCAGAATTGATCCTATGAAGGATCACTCCGGTTTTTTGCAGGCGCTGGCCCTGCTGCGCCACCAGCGCACGGGCTGGAAGGCCGTCTTGGTTGCGGTCGGTAGCCAGGAGCAGCGGGACCGGCTCACGGCGGAGGCTGCTTCGCTTGGTCTGGGGGAAGACGTCGTCGTCATCCCGGCGGCCGCGGACATCGCCAGTCTTTACCCGGGGTTCGATGTCGCCTGTTCGTCCTCTGCTTACGGCGAGGGATTCAGCAATGTCATCGCGGAGGCCTTGGCCAGCGGATTGCCGGTGGTGGCGACCGATGTCGGCGATGCGAGGCGGATCGTTGGCCCATGCGGCCGCATTGTGCCGCCCGGCGCGCCGGAAATTCTCGCCGATGCCCTTTCGGACGTCCTCGACCGGAGGGATGTTCTGTCAGGAATGGCTCGGGAGCAGATCGCTCCTTATGACCAGAAACGCCTGGCGCGACGCACGGTGGAAGCGCTGGAGCAGGCGCTGCGCCGTTGGGACAGGCAAGTTGGAGCCTGAACTGGCGAGGTGCGCTATCGTGGCACGCGGTCCTCGCCTTGCCTTTTCGGACCCGTGACTGTTGAAAGGACCCCGTTGGTCTGGCGCAGGCTTTGGTTCTTGCCGCGCCAGCAGAACCAAACAGGAGCGCTATCATCGTGACTGCACCACGCGACGACCTGGGCAAAGCGCAGGGCCGGGAAAAGACAGGCGTTGCCGGTGGGAATGCCGGCTGGCGCCCGTCGCTCGGGTTCGCCCTGCGTCGCATGCTGGATCATGCTTTTTCGCTTGCCCAGCCGGTGGCCCGGCGTGTCCTGCCCCGAAGCGTGCGTGCCCGGCTTGCCGGTGTCGCCAGCTTGATCGAGCAAGCGACGGCTACTTCCAGAATGGAGGCCTTCAGACGGCGGGCGCGTCCGCTCGCCAGCATCAGCCCCCTCCTGCCGGCTGATCGGTTCACTGGGGCGCCGCTCCTTGTCAACGACGCCCTGGCCTGGGGCGGTGTCGAGCGGCAGATCGTCTATACCCTTCAGGGCTTGGCCGCGCGCTTGCCGGAGCCCGCCGGCCTTTTGTGCCTGCGCCTCGGCCAGGACGAGAATTACGACTTCTACCGGCCGTCGCTACAGGACTTTGGCGGGCTCTTGCGCAACGTCGTCCCCGCCAGCGAGGCATCCGCGATCCTTGCGGAGACGATGACCGCAGAACGCCGCCGCGACATCGAGCAGAACATCGGCTGGCTGCCGCGCGACGTCCAGGAGGACATCTGGCGGTTTGTCGCCGATTTCGTCCGCCTCAAACCGCGCGTCGTTCATGCCTGGCAGGATTCCCTGTCCATTTCCGCGGGGTATGCCGCGCGTCTGGCCGGAGTGCCCAAGGTCATCGTGGCGGGGCGCAACATCGCGCCGATCCATTTCGCCTATCACCGGCCGCACATGCGCCTCGCCTATGAGGAACTGGCCGGCTGCGATGACGTGACGATGCTCAACAACAGCGTCGCCGGCGCGCGCTCCTACGCGGCATGGCTCGCAGTTCCGGAGGCGCGGTTCGTCATCCTGCGCAACGGGATCGACCCGAATGCCCTGGTTGCTGCTTCGCAGGGTGATGTTGCCCGTCTTCGCGCCGAACTCGCTATTCCCGAACAGTCGCCGGTGATCGGCTCGATCTTCCGGTTTTATGCCGAGAAACAACCGCTGCTCTGGATTGAAGCGGCGGGTATCGTTGCCTCCAGGCTCAAGCACGCGCATTTCGTGGTCTTCGGCACCGGCCCCCAGCGCGAGGACATGCTGCGCCGGGCAAGAGAACTCGGTTTTGCCGATCGGGTGCATTTGCCCGGGACCATTGCCGCCCCAACGCTTGGGCTCGGGCTGTTTGATGTCTTCCTGCTCTGTTCGGGCATGGAAGGCACGCCGAACGTCGTTCTCGAGGCGAGCCTGATGGGCGTGCCGGTCGTTGCGACCGACGCCGGAGGCACTGCGGAAACGATCGCAGAGGGCGAAAGCGGATTCGTCGTGCGTTCCGCAAATCCGCAGGAGATTGCCGGGAAGGTTCTGGATGTCCTGGAAGATGCCGGGTTCAAGGCCCGCGCGGGGCATCATGGCCCGAAGTTCATTCTCGATACCTTCGGGTTGGAGCGCATGATCGACGAGACAATCGCCCTGTACGCTGATGTCGGTGCGCGACATGCCGCACCCGGGAACGCTCCCTGAGGCAAGTCGGTCCGCCGGACGCGATACGGACTTGATCCGACCTGGCCGGTCTGTTCACTGACGCGCGGCGCGCTGCCGGGGGCTATTTCCTGGGGGTGGGCTGCAACTCGAAGATATGGCAGGCACTTCCGAGTGTCTTTGCCAGCCGTGCACGCTTCTCCATGGACCAGCGCTGGCCGAACGTCATGTTGCCCGTGTAGAACAGGCCCATCGGCTCGTCGCGCATGATGCTGAAGCCGTTCTGGGCGAAGTTGCGTCTCCACCAGCTCGGATGGAAAAGCCATGTTTCGGACAGGATGTTGCCGCGCTCGCCATGGCGTCTTTGGAAGAACGGTGCGGCCAGGTGCCGGGCCGCCATCAGCCAGATCTTGATCAGGCGCTTGATTTCGGAAGGGCCGAAGGGCCATTTCGGCGCGAGTTGGCCACCCAGCGTTGCAGCATACTGGAAGGCTGTCGGAAATGCCGAAAGCGTCGTCCAGAAGCGCCAGGCGTGCGTCGGGAGGACATGGACGGCATAGCCGCCGGGCCGCAGGACGCGCCGGATTTCGGAATGCATCTGCACGAGATCAGGCACATGTTCCAGCACATTCGAGGAAAAGACGATGTCGAAACTGGCATCCTCGAAAGGAATGTTGCGGCCATCATAGTTCGTGATCGGAAACAGCCGGTCCCCGGCATAGTTCGAATCAAGGATTTCGATCGCCTCGACGGCGAATCCCTTGCTTGCAAGTTCCTGTGCCTGTCGTCCCGTGCCTGCGCCAATTTCCAGCATGCGGGCCCCTTCCGGCCGGAGATGCATGAGAATCTTGGTGATTTCCGCAGCACGCAAGACGTTGAGATGTTCGACCGAAAACACAAAAGACCTCTACTTCAGGCGCTTCAGGCCATATAGCGCGACTGTTTCGTCGATCATCCGCTTCAGGCCGAACCGCTGCGAGATGAATGAGGGGCCGTGTTCCCTGGCCCGCGCCGGCCAAATCGGATCCCGCAGGACCTTCAGGACCAGTTCGGCCAATGCCTCGGCCTGCCCATGTCGGGCGACATAACCCGTCAGCCCGTCCGCAATCGCTTCGACCGTGCCGCCGGCGTTAGTAGCAACGACGGGGACACCGAGCAAGCTGGCCTCCAGAACCACATTCGGGGTGCCTTCAAGCTGCGACGTCAGCATGAATGCGTCAAACAGCGACACCCCCAGCGCAACATCCTCGATCGTTCCTGGCAGGTGCAGGCGATCGGCAAAGCCCTGCCGTTCGGCGAACTTCCACACTTCTCCCATCAGCGGTCCTGTGCCGAAGACCACGAAGTGCGTTTGCGGCAGGGCTTTCGCCACGATGCCGGCAGCCTGGACCCAGAGCATCGGCTGCTTTTCGTCGTAGAATCGGAAAACCGAACCGAGAACCGGTGCATCCGGCGGGATTCCGAGACGGGCCTTGAGTGCGGCGGTAGCCTCCGAGGGCGGCCGGCTGAGAGAGGCCTCATCAACGCCGTTCCGCAGCAGTTCGAAGCGATCAGGCAGGATGCCGAGCCAGCCCGCATAGTCCCGCGCGCCTGCTTCGCTGTTGTTCAAGAACACGACGTCGGGACAGGCGGCCAGCTCCCGGTAGCCGGTCGCCATGTAGGGCTGATGGTAGGCGAACCGACGCGCGGCCATGTTGCGGCTCGCCACAATGATCTTCGGCACTCCGACGAGCTTCGCCGCCATGCCAGCGGAAATGGACAGGGCATCCTGCCAGACGTGGACAACGGACGGCTTGAGTGTCAGGAATTCGCCGACAAAGCGCCTGACCTCCTCCTGAACATGCGAGGGAAGCCATGCGATCTGAGCAGACAGATCGCCCGCCCGGTCAGCACGAACCATCGCGTTGATGCGAGCAGCGGCTTCTCCGGGGGTAACCGCATTGCGGACAAAGCCTCGGAACCCGTCCAGCGATGGCAGGTAGAAGCCGTAATCCGGCCCGGCGTCGAGACGAACGCACAGCAATCCGAGGCTTTCCGTCGTCTCTGCCGCGAGGCCGTTCAGGGTATTGACGATCTGCCGCTCGACGCCGCCCCAGGCGAGTGCGTTGTTGCACAGCACGATCGGTCCGCCGGAAAACGCGTCACGTTCCAGAAGCGGGGAAAAATCCGAGAGGGGACGCTCGGGGGCTTCCGCCAGCACGACGCTGCCGCGCGCAAGCGGAAGCCAGACGCGATCAAACAGCGTCCTGCCTCCCGGCAATCGCCGTGTCGTCTTGAGCAAGGTCAGCGAACCACGCACCACGAAATCTGCGGTCCGCGAAAAGCTCGTGACCTCACGCACGGTCCGCAAAGCACTCAGGAGCGCCCACCGCAGGGCTGGACCGAACACCGGAATCCTGAAGCCGACCCGCGCAATCCGTCTGACGACTGAAACGTCATCCAGAATGCCATCGCGTTCCGATTGTAGGAATGTCATTCAACCAGTTCCATCTTGGGGGCATGTGAGGTTTGACGTTCAGGACGCTTGGAACGTGAAATCAAAAAACGAACACACCCCGTCATAGGGCGATCCAATTGTTTCGAATTCGTTAACCTCAGCGCTGTGGAACGGTTCGGTGAGGGGCCGTTGAACGCACCGAAAGGGGGCCATCGGGGATCAGAAAACTCAATGAATTCCGTGCGGTATCAGAACTGATCGCAGCGATGGTCAATATACAACTGAAGCGTGCATCCCAGGCCGGTGCGTTGGCACGATGCTGCTGGCGCGGTGGTGTCGTGCACTCAGGCAGGAGGTCGAGCGGCGCTGCCAGTCCCTGCCGGCGCTCTGTTACGCGACCGTATCGAATCACCACAGGGCCGAGACCCCATCGCACGGGACGCTCGAAACCTCTGATTTCGTGCGGCTACACGGAAAATGGACAGGGCTCGACCTGCGTTGTTCGCAGGCCCGCCACAGGCGGCAAGGTATGAAAGCGCAAAGATCCGGGTCGTCTCGGTCTGGCGTCCGCAACCGGCAAGCACCCATGGGGCGGCGGGCAGGCCAGGGACGCGCGCGCTCTTCGGCGCTACGGGCCCTGCGTCGACAGGACGCAGGAGATTACTTTCCACTGGCCTCGATCGACCGCAGGGCCTTTGCGATCTCGGTCTCGATTGCTCGCGCGACATCGGCCGAATAGTGAGTCGTATCCCAGAAGTGGGCCGGGTTGCTGAAGGCATCCCTGTCGGCTCGCATGTCAAGGAAGGCGGTGCCCGGCCGATTTCTCGCCACGGTGGCAAGCTGCGCCGCGCAGGCACGTTCGGCCTGAGCCTGGGCGGAGCCCTGAGGCGGCATTCCGGGTTGGAAATGCGGCGGTGCGACAAGGATGACGGCGATGCGCCGGTCCAGCGCTGCCAGTTCGCGCGCGAGCCGCTCGATCCAGGGGTACTTTCCGGTCTCGTTCCAGAGCGGGGCGCTGCGCGCGGCTTCCGCCTCTTTCAGGAGTTGCGCCTCGTTGCGCGTCCGGTAGGCCTCGTAGTCCCAATACCCGTCCGTCGGTCGGGCTTTCGTCTGGCCGAGGAGAAAGGACACCTTGCGCGGCATCAGCCGAACCGCCTGCATGCGGAAGAGGTTGGAATAATAGCTGACCGGTTCCAGGCTGTAGAGCCAGCGCGGAAACGGATGCTTCGATGAAAGATTCGGATCGGCGTTGCACCAGAAGTGATCGGTTCCAATGACGAGTGCTTTGGATGATCCAGGATGATTGTGCAGAAACCAGTGCATCACGATGACCTGCTCATCAGGCATGGTCGCCGGGACGGTCAATTGCACCCATGACAGGCCGGTCGCGGCATTCAGACGCTCCGGCTTGAGCAACTGGATGTGCGAATTGCCGAACACCGCGGCATTGAACGCGGGATCACGCCCGCGGCTGACGTTGGCCGTGCGCGGTCCGCGTTCCAGCGTCCCCCGTTTCGCGAAAAGCCCGTGTCCGCGATCGAAGGGATCGAGGATCAGCAGCAGGAGCGCCAGAACGCCGACGCCTGCCGCGACCGAGGCGCAAAAGACCAGGAGGAAACGTTTGCCAGCCACGGTCAGAACTGAAAGTAGATGAACTCGTAGTTCGCGTCGTCGCCGATTTTCAGCAATACCGCCACGAACACCACGGCCAGAAGCACGGCGAGCCAGGGCGCCGGCCGCAGTTTTTCACTCAGCGCGAAACTGGTCGGGCCGACGATCGCGATCACCGCCGCCACCGCGAGCATGCGCCATTTGAAACCGCTGCCCAGCCCGTTGTAGCCGAGCAGGCCCTGATAGATCGCCATGGCGGCATCGAAGGTCTGCGCCCTGAACAGCACCCAGCACAGCATCACGAAGATGAAGGTCGCCAGCCAGCCGAGGAACGTGGGCATCGGCCATCCGTTCTTGCGCCAGAGCACGCCGATGCCCAGGCCGACGCCGTGTGCGACGCCCCAGGCCACGAAGGTCCAGCCCGCACCGTGCCAGAGGCCGCCAAGCGCCATCGTGGCGAACAGGGCGAAGAGCTGGATGGCCAGGCCGAGACGATTGCCCCCCATCGCGATGTACAGATAGTCGCGCAGGAACCGCGACAGCGTCATGTGCCAGCGCCGCCAGAAATCCTGCAGCGAGGTTGCGACATAGGGGCTGTTGAAGTTGAGCGGCAGCAGCACGCCGAACATCAGGCCGATGCCGATCGCCATGTCGGTATAGCCGGAAAAGTCGAAGTAGATCTGGAAGGTGAAGGCAAGGACGGCCTGAACGGCCTGCGCGAAGGCGATCGTCTTTCCAGCCGCGGCATCCGCGAAGATTGGATTGGCATACTCCGAAAGGGGATCGCCCAGAAACACCTTCTTCATCAGGCCGAACACCAGCAGCATCAGGCCCTGTGCCGCGCGGTCGAAGTAGCCCTCCCGGAACGGGCGCTGGTCGAACTGGTGCATGATCTCGCTCCAGCGCACCAGCGGGCCGGCAAGGACCTGCGGGAAGAAGGCGATGTAGAGCGCGTACTGGGTCAGATTGAACTGCGGCGCCTTTCCGGCGCGCAGGTCCACCAGATACATGATGTGGTGGAAGGTGAAGAACGAAATGCCCAGAGGCAGGATGATCTCCGGTCGTGCCCAGGAAAACCCGCCAAGAGTGTTTGCGGTGTCGACAAAGAACCCTGCGTACTTGAACACGCAGAGCACTAAGAGGTTCACGACGATGGCCAGCGTCACCAGCATGCCGCGCTGCGTCGCACCGTACATGCGTGCGATGAGCCAGTTCACGCCGATGGAAATCAGCATCAGCGGCAGCAGGCGCCAGTCCCAGTAGGCATAGAACGCAAAAGACAGCAGCGCGAGCACCGCCAGCCGCCAGGCCGGCGCATAGCGCTCGGCGGCCCAGTGCGCTGCAAGCGACAGCGGCAGGAAAACCAGCAGGAAGGCAAAACTGTTGAAAAGCACGGGACTTTGCGGGCCGGTCTTGGCGGTTGACACTCGGAGCGCTCTCATAGCGGAACGCTCATCGATGTCCAATCGCACCCGACACGCGCAGGCCTGGCGCCTCGCTGCGGCAAGGGTCTCGCCCTTGGAACGTCCGCAGAGCCATTGCAGCCTCTGGCGTCTTTGCTAGTCTGCTGGGGTTGGGGCCCCGTCGACCTTCCGCGCATGTCGGTGCGCCATTGGGAGTCATGAATGGTCCGTTCCCTGGGTTTCCTGTGCGGCTTGATCGCGCTTACCACTCCCGTCGCAGCTGAAATCGGAGCGCTGCGCACGTTCAACGACTGGCTGGTGGCCTGTGACAACGTGCGGTTCTGCCGCGCCATGGGCGTTTCGCCGACGGGTTCCGTCGAAGGCCCGGCGCTGATCGTGGCACGGGAAGGGCAGGGCGCGGCCCTGCCGAAGCTGTTGCTTCTGTGGCCGGACAGCCCGCCGGGCCAGACCATGATTCTCACGGCCGATGGCGAGACACTGGGCAGTCTCGACCCAGCCCGGGACGTCGAGCAGACGGAGGACCACGGCGGCGGCCAGATGATCAAGTCCGAGGCGGTCGCGCAGAAGATTTTTGCCGCGCTTCGCAAGGCAAAGACGATCACCATCGCGGTCGAAGGCAGCAAGGAGGAGCCGCACGCCGTCTCGCTTGCCGGCGCCTCGGCGGCGTTGCTTTTTATCGATGACCGGCAGAAGCGCGTCGGCACGCGCACGGCGCTGGTCCGCGCTGGCGATCGCGATCCCTCGACTGTTCCTGCGCCACCGGCGCTGCCGAAGCCGCCATCCGCGCCAAAGGTGCCGAAGAAGGCGTTTGCGGAAGAGGCGCCGCCGGCGGTGGTGAAACTCTATCTGTCGGAGGCGGAAAAGGCCTGCGATCGGGACGCGAAGGAGGCCAAGGAGGCCAGCGCTTACCTTGCCGGCCGCCTGTCCCCGACCCAGGTGCTCTATGCCATGCAGTGCTGGCGCGCGGCCTACAATTTCGGCGCGGCGTTCTATGTGTTCAAGGAAGGGCCCGGTGGGGGCACGGCGACGCGCGCGGCCTTCCCCGCGGCCTTCGAGCGCGCGACACAGGGCGACGTATGGCCGACGCACGTCCTCTCCAATGCCGAGTTCGACACTGATGCCCTGGAAGTGACGACCTTTCACAAGGGGCGCGGCATCGGCGATTGCGGCACGGCGTATTCCTGGCGGTGGACCGGGACGAAGTTCGTTCCAACCGCGGCCAAGTCCATGCCGATTTGCCGAGGCTTCATCGAAGAGAACTGGCTGCAACTCTATCGGGTCGCCGGCCAGAACAAACCGCTGGCGGAATAGGCGATGGTGAGGGCGCTCTGGGCCTTTCTTGCGTCGTTGATCGCGGGCCTGTCCGTCGTGCAGGTGGCGGCAACCACCGGTCGCGCCGATGAGACGATGATCGTGGCGTATTTGCTCGTACCCGTGGTCGCGGTGGTCGCGCTCATTGTGCTGCTGATCGCAGGGCTGGGCGATTCCGGCGCGGCGCGCGTCAGGCGCCTTGGGCCGCTGGCGCTGGCCTGCATGGCGCTCCTCGGCCTTCTTGCGGTCGGCTGGGAGGTGGCCAAAGCCGGACCTGCCACGCTGGTGCGCTACGCCAGCCTCTATCTGGCGCTCTTCCTTGGCCCGATGGCGGCCGTCGCGACGCAGTGGCTGATCCTGAGGCGCGACGACAGGACGGGCGCGCGAGGCAGCGATGGATGAACCGGCGCTTTCACCGGCCGACGAGCGGTTCCTGCGCTACTGGTCGGTGAACATGACCGAGGCCTTTCGCTCCAGCAGCGATGCCTGGTGGCCGGGGTTCGCCTACGACGCGGAGCAGAAACAACGCATGCGCGAAATCGCCGGTTCGGAAGACATTTCAGGCGGTTCGGTGCTCACGTTCTATGCCATCGTGGTGCTGGGCTACATTGCCTTCGCCGGCATGGCGTCGGTCACCATCATGGTCCCGGTCATTTCCTGGCTTTACCCCGATCCTTCCAAGCTGCCGGCCTTGCCTTTCGTCCTGCTGCTCGCGGGCGTTTGCCTGCTGGCTCTTGGTGTCGGGTTGCCGCTGTCCATGCGCGCCGGGGCATGGGCGGGCGATCGCTGGGCCGGAGGCAGGCCTCTGCCGTCGAAACCGGGGGATGCGGCCCTGGTCGCTCGGGCGCGGTTCCAGTTGCGCCGCATCGCCATCGTGGCCGCCGGAATGCTCGTCCCCGGCGTTCTGCTGTTCATCCTGTTCGATATTGATGCTGGGCCATTGGTGTTTTGGCTCAAGCTCGCAACGGTCCTTTGCGTCCTCCTGTCTATCGGCGCGCTTCGCTGGTTGAGGCCCTGAGCGCCGCACTTGACGCGCCGGTTCCCGACGCTACGTTCACGCTCACCTAGGGGAGCCCCGGCAAGGGGCTGAGAAGCCGATTGGCGCGCTTTGCGTTGCCCCGCGGCGACCCTTCGAACCTGATCCGGGTCATGCCGGCGAAGGGATGGGAAGCAGCACGCGAAGCCGTGATCCGTGTCCCATCCCGCAATCGAGGGAATGGGATAATGCTGACGCCAATCGCACGCCTTCTTGCCGCCTTTCTTGCCATCTGTATCGCTGCGACCGCACCGGCGGTCGCGCAGACCAGGACGCAGCTTCTGGTCTACACGACCTATCTCACCGAGCATCTCGACACGTTCAAGAAGGCCTTCGAGGCGGCCAATCCCGATGTGGAGATCATCTGGCATCGCGATTCCACCGGCACGCTGACGGCACGCCTGATCGCCGAGGCGGGGGCGCCGAAGGCGGATGCGGTTTTTGGCCTTGCGGCCACCTCGCTGGTCGAGTTTTCGAAGCGGGGCATGCTGGAAGCCTACGCGCCGAAGGGGCTTGCGGAGCTGCGCCCGAGTTTCCGCGACGAGGCCAATCCACCGGCCTGGATCGGCATGAGCGCCTGGGTCGCCGCCGTCTGCTTCAACCGCGTCGAGGCGGGCAAGCATGGCCTGCCGACGCCGAAGTCGTGGGAAGACCTGGCGCAGCCCGTCTTCAAGGGACGCATCTCCATGCCGGATCCCGCCTCCGCCGGCTCCGGGTTCATCACCGTCTCGGCCTGGTTGCAGGTGCTCGGCGAGGAGAAGGGCTGGGCGCTCATGGAACGGCTGCACAAGAATGTCGCGGTCTATGAGAAATCCGGCTCCAAGCCCTGTTCGCAGGCGGCCGCAGGCGAGTTCGCCGTTGGAATCTCGCATGATCTCGCCGCCTCCCAACTGGCCGCCAAGGGCGCGCCGATCGACATCGTCGTCATGCAGGAAGGCGGCGGCTGGGAGATGGACGCCGCCGGCATCGTCAAGGGCACGAAGAAGCTCGATGCAGCGAAGAAGCTGATGGACTGGGCCGCGAGCCGCGAGGCCAACCAGCTCTACGCTTCCTTCGTCAATCTCTTGGCCCGTCCGGAGGTGCCGCCGGCGAACCCGAACTATCCCGAGGCTGTGGCGAAGTCGATGATCCGGAACGATCTTGCCTGGGCTTCAGCCAACCGGGAGCGCATTCTCAGCGAGTGGACGAAACGGTTCGGCTCGAAGTAGGGGGCTGAACCGGCAACTCCGGCAAAGCCCCGTCTTGCGCTCGATGCCTTCAATCCGGGATCTGCTTCGCTGCTCCGGAACGACACCGTCGACACGCGTGGCTTAGCGCTGCCCACCCGGATTGCTGACGAGGTCCACCACGAACCCTGCCGCGCGCAGCATCGTCACGGTCTCGTCGCGATGGTGCGCGTCGCGCGTCTCGATCACCACTTCCAGCAGCGTGCCCTTGGCCGGCAGGTCGGAGAACACGCGCTGATGCGACACCTCGACAATGTTCGCACCCGCTTCGCCGAGAAGCGCGGCCACGCGCGCAAGCTGCCCCGGACGGTCGACAATATCGATCGAGAGCTTGGAGAGCCTCCCCTCGCGCGCCAGTTCGCGGTTGAGCACGCTGGCGAGCAGGCGCGTATCGATGTTGCCGCCGCACAGCACGAGGCCAATGGTGCGCCCCGCGAAGCGTCTGGAGCGGCTGACGACGGCGGCCAGGCCGGCCGCGCCCGCGCCCTCGACGACAGTCTTCTCGATGGTGATCAGCAGGCTGACAGCCTGTTCGATCTCCGGCTCGCTCACCAGCAGGATATCGTCCACGTGGCGGCGAACGAGATCGGTGGTGATCTTTCCCGGCGCCTTCACGGCGATGCCCTCGGCCAGGGTGTCGCCCCGCATCGGTAGCGCCTCGTCGTTGATGGCGTTGTACATGGAGGGATAAAGCTCGGACTGGACGCCGATCACCTCGATGTCCGGCTTGATCGCCTTGGCGGCGATGGCGATGCCGGAGATCAATCCGCCCCCGCCGATCGGCACGACCAGAGTGTCGATCGCGGGCGCCACCGCCAGCATTTCGCGGGCGATCGTGCCCTGGCCGGCGATGATCGCCGGATCGTCATAGGGGTGCACGAACGTCATGCCGTGCTTCTCGCCGTGCTCGCGGGCGAAGCGTGCGGAGTCCTCCAGGGTTGCCCCTGTGATCTTGACGTCCGCGCCGTGGCGCCGGGTGTTCTCCACCTTCACCATCGGCGTGCCGACGGGCATGACGATGGTTGCCGGAATTCCGAGCCGCCTGGCGTGGTAGGCGACGCCCTGCGCATGATTGCCGGCCGACATGGCGATGACGCCGTTCCGGCGGGCTGAACCATCGAGTTGCATCAGGCAGTTCAACGCGCCGCGTTCCTTGAACGAGGCGGTGAATTGCAGGTTCTCGAACTTCAGCCAGACCTCGGCCCCGACGATGTCCGACAGTGTCCGCGATGGCAGGCAGGGCGTCGCGGCAAGCTGGCCGCTGATGCGCCTTGCGGCGTCCTCTATCATCGAAGGTGTGACGGCGGGGCTGGGCATGGGCACTCCTGGGTCAATCGAGCGTTGTGCGGAAACGCAGCAACGCGAGCAGCCCGTATATCGGGACGAACAGGCAAAGCATCGAGAATTCGAAGCTGACGTCGGAAAAACTGGCGCCCTTCAGCATGACGGCGCGCACCACGCGCAGGAAATGCGTCAGCGGGAAGATTTCCCCAAGGTATTGCGCCCAGGCCGGCATTCCCGAGAAGGGGAACATGAACCCGGAAAGCAGGAGCGAGGGCAGGAAGAAGAAGAAGGTCAGCTGCATTGCCTGCATCTGCGAGCGCGCCATGGTCGAGAAGGCGTAGCCAAGCAGCACCAGAGCCAGCACGAAGACCAGAACGGAGGTGAGGAGCAACCTGAGGCTGCCCACAAACGGCACGGCGAACAGCACCTTGGCCGCGACCAGCACCACCGCCATCTGCACCCCGCCGACAATGAGGAAGGGCAGAACCTTCCCGAGCATGATCTCTGTCGCGGTTGCCGGCATGGCCAGCAAGTTTTCCATGGTCCCGCGCTCGATCTCGCGGGTGAGCGCCATTGCCGTCATCATCACCATGGTCATCTGCAGGATGACACCGAGCAGGCCCGGCACGATGTTGTATTGCGAGATGCCCTCCGGGTTGTAGCGCCGCTGCACGACAACATCGATCTGGCGCGCCTTTTGCTCGTCGGCCGCGACCTCAAGCCCTTGTTCTCGCAAGAGGGCGCGGGCCGCGATGGCGGCAAGCGCGCTGAC
>ERZ761609.502-NODE-502-length-45169-cov-33.453008_pt1 | contig 45169 bp, 23 predicted proteins | sample MGYA00511163_ERZ761609 | MGnify/ENA primary metagenome ERZ761609 (study PRJEB28899, sample SAMN02445070) | bioreactor sludge metagenome | biome: EBPR sludge | place: Australia: Brisbane, Thorneside Wastewater Treatment Plant | collected 2011-12-16 ... | reverse complement strand
CCGGCCCGCTGACCTCGCTGACCGCGGTGACCCCGCTGACCTCATTGCCGCATCAATAAAGTCAACAAAGTCAATCCGGTCAAAAAAGCACCCGCCCCCCGCAGGCCGGGCAGTCTCACACCGCCACCCGGCCCGCAGCCGCCTCACACCCCCACCACCTTCGTCACCACCGGGCTGGGCGCCGCCTCCCCCGCCGGGTTTGCCGCCACCACATAGGCGTGCAGCACCGCGCCGGGCGTCAGGCCCTTGATCGTGTGGTCGAAGTCCGTGTCCCGGTCCAGGAAGCGGAAGTCCTCGTCCACGCCCTCCCCTTGACCCGTGTGGTGCCACCCCGCGCCATGCCGGGCGCTTCCGCACGGCGCGCGCGGCGGTCAGCGGGCTTTTGCAGTCAGGGTGGCACCGGTGGATGCTTTTTTCCGCTTCCTTGTCTTTTTTGTTTTTCATTTCCCGCGCCGTAGGGTTAATTTCCCGGCTTTAATTCAGAAGGTTGGCGGTATTTTTCCAAAGCACTCCCATCAATCCCCCGCCCCGCCCGCTCATGCACCCGCGCCCAGTCTCCCAGCCAGGCCGTCAGCCGGCTCCTTTCCTTCGCTGCCTGCTTTTCACCCTGCCGGCCTGCGCCGTCCCCCGTCTCCTGCGCCTTTTGATCCCGTCGTCCAGGCTGCCTTCATCCCTCCCTTTCATGAACACACGCTCCTCCCTCCTGTGCTTGCGCCGCGCCCTGCTCGCACCCGCCCTTGGCCTGCTGGGCCTGGGCGGCACCCTGGCCGCTGATGCACATGATGCGCCCGCCGCGCCTGCGGCCATCCCCTTCTCCCAGCTCGGCGCGGAGGCGGACAAGCAGGGCGCTCAGGCGGCGAGTTCCATCACGCCCACGGCCACCGGAGCGCATCTCAAGGCGCTGATGCAGGACCTGGAGGCCGAGGCCGCACCCGACGGCCTCTGGCTCACCTCCACGGCGGACGAGGACGCGGGCAAACCGCACCGCTTCCGCGTGCGGGCGCTGAGCCTGGGTAGGGCGGATTGTCCTCAATCCGCCGCGAGCGTCTCCCCGGCGGCGCTTGGAGGACCAAGCGCCCTACCTCAATCCGGCGCCGTGCGTGCTTCGGCGGAGTCCGCCCTGTGGCTGCGGCCCGGCCTGGTGGAGGAATACCGCGTCAGCACCGATGGCGTGCGCCAGGACTTCATCGTCATGCAGCGCCCGGCGGGGGCGGGGGAGGAGCTGGCCGTGGACCTGGAGGTCACCGGCGCGCGGGCGGAGACGGCGGCTTACGGCGTGAAGCTCATCGTCAGCGGCACGGGCCGGGAGCTGGCCTACAGCCGCCTGAAGGTCACCGATGCGGCGGGCAAGGAACTCACCGCGCGCCTCGAGGTGGTGGATGCCGGGCGCCTGCGCGTGCTCGTGCGGGACGCGGGCGCGGCCTACCCCGTGCGCATTGACCCCACCTTCTCCGACGCGGACTGGGTGGCGCTCAATCCAAGCATCCCTGGGGCGACCTCCTCTGTGCAGGTCATCACGGTGGATGGCAGCGGCAATCTGTATGCGGGCGGGGATTTCACCGCCATCGCCACGGTGGCGGCCAACCGCATCGCGAAATGGAACGGCAGCGCCTGGAGCGCCTTGGGCACGGGCATGGACAGCACCGTTCGGGCACTGGTGGTGAGCGGGGGCGATCTCTACGCCGGGGGAGACTTCAGCACGGCGGGCGGGATCAGCGCGAGCCGCATCGCGAAATGGGACGGCAGCGCCTGGAGCGCCCTTAGCACGGGCATGGACGGCAGCGTCCAGGCGCTGGCGGTGAGCGGGGGCGAGCTCTACGCCGGGGGAAACTTCACCACGGCGGGCGGGACCAGCGCGAACTACATCGCGAAATGGGACGGCAGCGCCTGGAGCGCCCTGGGCTTGGGCATGAACGCCAGCGTCCGTGCGCTGGCGGTGAGCGGGGGCGAGATCTACGCCGGGGGCCAGTTCACCATGGCGGGCGGGATCACGGTGAACCGCATCGCGAAATGGGACGGCACCGTCTGGAGCGCCCTGGGTACGGGCATGAACAACCTCGTCCTGGCGCTGGCGGTGAGCGGGGGCGATCTCTACGCCGGGGGCGGCTTCACCACGGCGGGCGGGGTAAGTGGCAGGAACCGCATCGCGAAATGGGACGGCACCGCCTGGAGCGCCCTGGGCACGGGCATGAGCAGCACCGTCCAGGCGCTGGCGGTCAGCGGGGGCGATCTCTACGCCGGGGGCTTCTTCACCACGGCGGGCGGGACCACGGTGAACCGCATCGCGAAATGGGACGGCACCGCCTGGAGCGCCCTGGGCACGGGCATGAACAACACCGTCCTGGCGCTGGCGGTGAGCGGGGGCGATCTCTACGCCGGGGGATCCTTCACCACGGCGGGCGGGACGGGCATCGGCTATGGAATCGCGAAATGGGACGGCAGCGCCTGGAGCGCCCTTAGCACGGGCATGGACGGCAGCGTCCAGGCACTGGCGGTGAGCGGGGGCGATCTCTACGCCGGGGGAGACTTCACCACGGCGGGCGGGACCAGCGCGAGCTACATCGCGAAATGGAACGGCAGCGCCTGGAGCGCCCTGGGCACGGGCATGAACGGCAACGTCTATGCGCTGGCGGTGAGCGGGGGCGATCTCTACGCCGGGGGACTCTTCACCTCGGCGGGCGGGACCACGGTGAACCGCATCGCCAAATGGGACGGCAGCGCCTGGAGCGCCCTGGGCACGGGCATGGACAGCTACGTCAATGCGCTGGCGGTGAGCGGGGGCGAGATCTACGCCGGGGGCGGCTTCACCACGGCGGGCGGGACCATGGTGAACCGCGTCGCCAAATGGGACGGCACCGCCTGGAGCGCCCTGGGCTCGGGCGTAAGCGCCACCGTCAATGCCCTGGCGGTGAGCGGGGGCGATCTCTACGCCGGGGGATCCTTCACCTCGGCGGGCGGGACGAGCATCGGCTATGGAATCGCGAAATGGGACGGCAGCGCCTGGAGCGCCCTGGGCTCGGGCATGGACAACGTCGTCCATGCGCTGGCGGTGAGCGGAGGCGATCTCTACGCCGGAGGAGACTTCAGCACGGCGGGCGGGACGGGCGCGAACTTCATCGCGAAATGGGACGGCAGCGCCTGGAGCGCCCTGGGCACGGGCATGAACACCTCCGTCCGTGCGCTGGCGGCGAGCGGGGGCGATCTCTACGCCGGGGGAGACTTCATCATGGCGGGCGGGACCAGCGCGGTCCGCATCGCGAAATGGGACGGCAGCGCCTGGAGCGCCCTGGGCTCGGGCGTGAGCAACGTCGTCCGTGCGCTGGCGGCGGACGCCAGCGATCACCTTTTTGTCGGCGGCGCCTTTCTCACCGCCGGCGCCACCTTCACGCCCTACATCGCCCAGGCGAACCTGAATGGCGGAAGCGGAGCCCCCGAGATCGCCCTCAGCGGCAACGGGCAGGACATTGAGAACGGGGACGACACCCCGGACACGGCGGACCACACGGCCTTCGGCAGCGTGGCGGTGGCCGGCGGCAGCGTGGCGCGCACCTTCACGATCACCAACAGCGGTGCGGCAGTGCTGAACCTCACCGGCACGGCTCCTGACTATGTGACCCTCAGCGGCAGCAGCGCTTTCACCGTGACCACCCAGCCCGCTGCGGCCACTGTCGCGGCCAGCGGCGGCACGCAGACCTTTGTCATCACCTACGATCCCTCGGCTGTTGGCACGCACACGGCCACGGTGAGCATCGCCAATGCTGATGGCGACGAGAACCCCTTCACCTTCGACATCAGCGGCACGGGCTTGAACAGCACCCCCACCGACATCACGCTGACGCCGGCCAGCATTGCGGAAGAAAACGCGCCGAACGCCACGGTGGGCGTGCTGGACGCGGTGGACGCGGACGTGGCGGACACGCACACCTTCACCCTCGTTGCCGGCACGGGCGACACGGACAACGGCAGCTTCACCATCGCGGGCACGGACTTGAAGCTCACCCCGGTGGCCGATTTCGAGACGAAAAACAGCTACAGCCTGCGGGTGCAGGCCGATGACGGCGCGGGCGGCCTTTTTGAGAAGGCGCTGACGGTGACGATCACGAATATTTACGAGCCAGTCGGCGGCGCGCAGGTCACGTTCGTCAATCCCGCCGGCGGTGATTTCAGAATCCAGTCCATCACCGGCCTGACCGTCGCGGGCACCGTGCCCGGCACGCTCTGGGACTTCACTTATTACCACGGGGTGGATTACGCCAGCGTGCCCGGCCCGCACTTGGCGGCTGAAGGCCTGATTGATCACATCAATGCGGGTCATGCCGTCGTGAACTTCTTTGCCGCCGCCGGCATAGATGCCAGCACGGGCACCGCCTTCACCGTGCGCGGGAACCTGCCCATCGCCGCGCCCTCCGGCGGCAATGTGACCGTCAACGGCTTCAACCGCAGCAGCAGCGCCCCGCACAATCCGCTCACCTACGGCCAGGCCTGCTGCTACAACCCCTCCGACACCGCCGCGCTGCCCGCGGACCAGGCCTGGGTCGTCATCACGCTCCAGCCGGAGCCGGAGATCGCGGTGAGCGGCAACAGCGTGAACATCGCCGATGGCGACACCACGCCGGACGCGGCGGACCATACGGACTTCGGCACCCTGGCGGTGGCCGGCGGCAGCGTGGCGCGCACCTTCACGATCACCAACAGCGGCACGGCGGTCTTGAATCTCACCGGCACCGCTCCCGACTATGTGACCCTCAGCGGCGCGGGCGCCACCCACTTCAGCGTCACCACCCAGCCCGCCTCGGCCACAGTCGCGGCCAGCGGCGGCACGCAGACCTTTGTCATCACCTACGATCCCTCGGCGTCCGGCGCGCACACGGCCACGGTGAGCATCGCCAATGATGACGGTGACAAGAACCCGTTCAACTTTGACATCAGCGGCACCGGCAATTCCGCCCCCACGGACATCACGCTCACGCCCGCGAGCATCGCGGAAAACAACGCCTCCGGCGCGGTGGTCGGCGAGCTGGACGCGGTGGACGCGGATGCGGCGGACACGCACACCTTCACGCTGGTGGCCGGCGCGGGCAGCACGGACAACGCCAGCTTTGAGATAGATGGCGAGGACCTCAAGCTCAACGCGGTGGCCGACTTCGAGACCAAGGCCAGCTACAGCATCCGCGTGCAGGCCGATGACGGCGCGGGCGGCCTTTTTGAGAAGGCGCTGACGGTGGCGGTCACGAACGAGATCGAGGCACCGGCGGACCTGGACCCGACTTTTGACACGGATGGCAGGGTGGTGGCGGACCTGGGTGGGACTGAGGCGGCGAACTGCGTGGCGATCCAGGCGGACGGCAAGATCGTGGTGGCCGGCACCTCCAACGCCAGCGGCAGCGGCGACTTCATGGTCGCGCGCTATCTGCCCGACGGCACACCCGACACCAGCTTTGGCACGGGCGGCGTGGTGCTGACGGATGTGAGCGGCGCGGGCTCCGCCGACCTGGGACGGCGGCTTGCAATCCAGACGGACGGGAAGATCGTGGTGGTGGGCGAGTCGAACGCGGGCACCGGCGGGCTGAATTTCGCCCTGGCACGCTACATGCCGGACGGCACACTGGACAGCTGCTTTGGCACCGGCGGCCTGGTGGTGCTGGATGGCGGTGGCGGCATGGATGACGGGTTGAACGCCGTCACGCTGCAGGCGGACGGGAAGATTGTGGCGGCGGGCTATTCTTGGAGTTCTTTCAGCGGCGGCACGCGCACGGCGGTGGTGCTGAGATTCCTGGCCACCGGAGCGCTGGACCCCTCCTTCGGTACGGGCGGCTCCTGGGGCCTGAACTTCGGCGGCTCGCAGTACTCGGCGGGCGGAGTGGCGGTGGATGGCAGCGGCAGGATCGTCGTGGCGGGCTTCGGCCCGCAGCCGAACTGGAACGGCTTTGTCGCGCGCCTCACGGCCGCCGGCAGCACGGACACCAGCTTCAACGGCGGGGTGCAGCAGGCCAATTTCGGCGCCTTCACCGAAAGCGGCTTCAACGCGGTGCGGCTGCAGAGTGACGGCAGGATCGTGGTGGCGGGCAACCGCTCGAATGGGTCCTATGGTCCCACAACAGACTTCGCGCTCTCCCGCTATCTGGAGAATGGAACGCTGGACACCAGCTTCGGCACCGCCGGCATGACGACGACGGACCGCGCCGGGAGGCTGGACAACATCATCTCCATCACGCTCGACGTGCATGACCGCATCATCGCGGCGGGCATCCAGCAGGACGCGGCGGGGGTGGAGGTCTTCGGCATCAACCGCTACACGCGCAACGGCATCCTGGACACCACCTTCGGCACGGGCGGCCGGGTGCTGACGACCTTTGGCGCCGTCACGGGGAACCGCGCGGCATGGACGGCACTCGACGCCGACGGACGCATCGTCGCCGCGGGCTTTGCGGGCAATGACATCGCCCTGGCGCGCTATGAGGGCGGCCCCGCGGCGCCCGAGATGGTCGTGACCGGCAACAGCACCCTCATCGCCGACGGCGACGCGACGCCCGCCACGGCGGACCACACGGACTTCGGCAGCGCGCTGGCGGCCGGTGCCACGGTGGCGCGCACCTTCACCATCACCAACATTGGAGACGCCGAATTGAACCTCACCGGCACTCCCCTGGTGGAAGTGAGTGGCACGCACGCGGCGGATTTCAGCGTGACACTGGCCCCCGCGACACCGGTGGCCGAGGAAGGCGGCAGCACCACCTTCCAAGTGACCTTTGACCCCGGCGGACTCGGCCTGCGCACCGCCACGATCAGCATCGCCAACGACGACGAGGATGAGAACCCCTACAACTTCTCCATCCAGGGCACGGGCTTGAACAGCACCCCCACCGACATCACGCTGACGCCCGCGAGCATCGCGGAAAACAACGTCTCCGGCGCGGTGGTCGGCGAGCTGGACGCGGTGGACGCGGATGCGGCCGACACGCACACCTTCACGCTGGTGGCCGGCGCGGGCAGCACGGACAACGCCAGCTTTGAGATAGATGGCGAGGACCTCAAGCTCAACGCGGTGGCCGATTTCGAGACCAAGGCCAGCTACAGCATCCGCGTGCAGGCCAGCGACGGCAACGGCGGCCTTTTTGAGAAGGAGCTGACGGTGGCGGTGACGAATGTCAACGAGGCGCCCAGCCTGGCCAGCTCCTATCTGGTTTACGAAACCGTCACACCCACACGCTCCAGCAACAACATCGTGTATTCGGTCAACAACGCGGCAGCGCTGGCGGGGACGCCTTTCACGCGGGTGCGCTACCGCATGGAGACGCGCGTCGGCGGCACGCTGCGCCATGCCGATGTGAGTTTTGACAAGTGGTCCGGCCTGACAGTCGCCGGACTGGCGGTGCCGACCCCCAACAACCCGTTCATCGTCCAGCGCAATGTCACCAACATGAACGTGGCCTCGAACTGGTCTGGCCAGGGCAATGCCACCGCGGTCACCACGGGGTCCGGATTCACCGGACGCCTTGAAATCTGGGAGCGAAACTACGGCACCGCCAACGTATTCGGCGATGGCAACGGCAGTCTCTACGACTTCGACGACACGCCGTCAGCGGGGGGCTACGGCTGTTTTCAGGTGCATAATGTTTCCTCGCCGACGAAGCACACCGTGCTCGCCTGGAACAACCATGGCAGTACCACTCCAGACATCGGCTTTGGCAATCAGATCGGTGGCAGCGGCCACCCCGACTGGACCTTCGCAGGAGGTTCCAGCCTCGGCAAAACCGACTGGAAGCTGCAGATTTATGTGACGACGGAACCCGTGTTGTCGCTCCCGGAGAACTCCGCCGCGGGCACCCTCGCAGGCACCCTGGCCGGCACCGATCCTGACGCGGGCAACACGCTCACCTACTCGCTGGTTTCTGGCACCGGTGACACGGACAACGGCAGCTTCACGATCAGCGGCAACCAGGTGCTGAGTGATGTGGTCTTCAATTATGAGACGAAGAGCAGCTACAACATCCGGGTCCGTGTCACGGACAATGGCGGGCTGTTCTCTGAATCAGCGCTGACGGTGACGGTCACCAACGTCAACGAGGCCGTGCTCTCGCTGGCGCTGACCGGGAGCAGTGTGAACGAAAACGTGCCGGCGAACACGACGGTGGGCACCTTCAGCAGCACGGACACCGACGCGGGCGACACGCACACCTACACCCTGGTCAGCGGCACGGGCAGCACGGACAACGGCAGTTTCAACATCAGCGGCAGCACGCTGCGCGCGAACGCGGGCCTCAATTACGAGGCCGGGGCCACGCGCAGCATCCGCGTGCGCAGCACCGACGCGGGCGGCTTGTTCGCGGAAGACATCTTCACCATCACGATCAACAACGTCAACGAGGCGCCGACGATCAGCGACATCGCCAGTCTGGCGATCAACGAGGACGCGAACACCGGGGCGCTGGCCTTCACCATTGGCGACCCGGACGCGGGCGCGTCCCTCAATGTGAGCGCCGCCTCCGGCAACACGACGCTGGTGCCCTTGTCAAGCATCGCCCTGGGCGGCTCTGGAACGGACCGCACGGTGACTGTGACGCCGGCGGCGGACCTGCACGGCAGCGCCTTGATCACCGTGACGGTGAGCGACGGCGCTTTGAGTGCCCAGGACACCTTCACCGTGACGGTCAACAGCGTGAACGACGCGCCTTCCTTCACCATCTCCCTGCCCGGCGGCTCGGACCTCGCGGTCTCCACGCTGGCGGGATCACCCGGTCTTTCAGGCAGCACGGATGGCACGGGTTCGGCGGCGCGGTTTAACAATCCATGGGGTGGTGTCTCGGCGGACGATGCGGGCAATGTCTATGTGGCGGACCAGGCCAATCACATCATCCGCAAGATCACGCCCGGCGGAGTGGTGACCACCATCGCCGGCAGCGCCGGGCTGACGGGCAGCGCGAATGGCACGGGCGCGGCGGCGCGCTTCAACTACCCGAACGCCGTGGTGGTTGACCCCGCGGGCACGGAACTCTTTGTGGTGGACCTTGTGAACAACACGATCCGCAGGGTGGACCTCGCGGACAATTCCGTGACGACCTTTGCAGGGACGGCGGGGTTGGCGGGCGCGTCCAACGGGACTGGAGCGGCGGCGCGCTTCAACTACCCGATCGGCATCGCGCGCGACTCGGATGGCAACTTGTATGTGACCGAGTCGAACAACAACACGCTGCGCAAGATCACGCCGGGAGCGGTGGTGACGACCCTGGCGTCGTTCTTCAACAACCCCTACCACCCCGCCGTGGACAGCGCGGGCAATGTGTATGTGCCGCAGCCCAACCGCCACACGATCATCAAAGTGACTCCGGCCGGTGTGAAGAGCGTCTTCGCGGGCACGGACGGCAGTTCCGGCGCCGCCGACGGCACCGGCGCGGCGGCGAGGTTCAACATCCCCACAGGCGTGGCAGTGGACTCCGATGACAATGTGTATGTGGCGGATTACAACAACCACACGCTGCGCATGATCACCCCGGCGGCGGAGGTGACAACGGTGGCCGGAGTCGCGGGGGCCGCAGGCAGCACGAATGGCGCGGCCAGTGTGGCGCGCTTCAACAAGCCGCTGAGCCTGTCGTTTGACGGCGCGGGTGATCTTTACCTGGCGGACTCGGCCAGCTTCACCGTGCGCAAGCTGAGCGCTGATCTGGCCCCGCTGGTCGTGGCGGAGGATTCCGGGGCCTACTCGGGCGCGGCTTTCCTCACCGCCATCTCGCCGGGCCCGGCGAATGAGTCCGCGCAGACGGTGTCCTTCACGGTGACAAACAACAACAACGGACTGTTCAGCGCGCAGCCGGCCATCGCCCCGAACGGCACGCTCACCTTCACACCGGCGCCGGACCAGAACGGCCAGGCCACGGTGACAGTCACCGCTGTGGACGACGGCGGCACGGCCAACGGCGGCGTCAACACCAGCGCGCCGCAGACTTTTGTCATCACCGTGACCCCTGAAAACGACGCGCCAGTCATCACCAGTGATGGCGGCGGGGATGACGCGTCGCTCAATGTGGCGGAAAACTCCACGGCGGTCACCACCGTCAGCGCCGCGGACATAGACCTGCCAGCGCAGACGCTGACCTTCAATATCACCGGCGGGGATGACTCCGCCCTCTTCAGCATCGGCAGCGCCACCGGCGTGCTTTCCTTCCTCAACGCGCCGAACTACGAGTCGCCCGCCGACGCGGACCTGGACAATGTGTATGAATTGATCGTCGAAGTCTCCGACGGCAACGGCGGCACGGACGAGCAGGAGATCAGCGTCACGGTGACAAACGTCAACGAGGCGCCCTTCATCACCTATGGCGGCACCACGCCGCCGTCCGTCTGGAACATGCCGGAGAACCAGGTGGACCTCATCCCCTTCGAGGCGGACGACCCCGATTTTGAGACTGTGACGCTGACCTTCAGCATCCACGGCGGCGCTGACCAGGCGCGCTTTGGCATTGACGCGGAAACCGGGGAACTGGCCTTCCTGGCGACGCCCGACTTTGAGAACCCCGCCGACGCGGACACCGACAATGTTTATCACGTCGTCATCGCCGTCACCGACGACGGCACGCCCGCGCTGACCACCACCCACGCGGTGAGCATCACCATCACCGACACCAACGACGCGCCCGTCATCATCAGCAACGGCGGCGGCGCGCTGGCCGCGGTCAACGTGCCGGAAAACACCACTGCGGTAACCACCGTCGTCGCCACGGATGACGACCTGCCCGCGCAGACGCTCACCTTCAGCATCATCGGCGGCGCGGACGCGGCGCGCTTCACCCTCGGCGGCGGCACGGGCGTGCTGGCCTTCAACTCCGGCAAGGACCACGAATTCCCCAGCGACCAGAACGGCGACAATGTCTATGAAGTGGTGGTGCGGGTGGAGGACGACGCCTCGCCGCCCAGCTCGGATTCCCAGACGATCCTGGTCACGATCACCCCCGTGGACGAGGCCCCGCTGGCCTGGACTCATGGTAATGAAGCGCCGACCACCAGCAGCGCGGGCGTCTTTGGCGAAGCCCTGCCCAACGGCCTGGACACTAGCGCATGGTTCGAGTACTCCACCGACCCGGCCGTCGAGACCGGCGTGCTGACCACCGCCGCGCAGACGCTCGGCAGCGCCTCGGTCCTGGTGGATGTCACCGGCACGCTCACCGGCCTGACGGAGGGCACCACCTATTACTTCCGCCTCGTGGCGCAGAACTCCCTCGGCATGGTCAAAGGGGAGATCCTCAGCCTGCACACGCAGTCGCTCTTCAACGGCACCGCCCCGCTGGCGGGCGGCATCACAATCAAGCGCCCCTATCCGGGACCAATCAACGAGGCCGGCCAGGTCGTCTTCAAAGCCCAGGCGACGATCAAGTCGGGCCTCGTCAGCAGCGCCAACGACATGCTGCTCGTCACCAACAGCAGCGGCACGCTCGGCATCATCGCCCGCGAAGGCACCGTCATCACCGGTGGCGCGCGCTTCACCGGCCTCTTCAACCATCCGCTCGTCACGGAGGGCGGCCAGGCCCTGGCTCTGGAGAAGCTCGCCAACGCCACCACTGTCAATGACTACCTCTATCCCGTCTCAGAGGACGGCGTCAGCCTCGACCAACTCAGCCGCGAGGGCGACAGCGCCCCTGACTCGGACGGCGGCGTCTTCCTCGGCCACGCCAACCGGCCCGCCGCCGACGGCCAGGACCGCGTGTATTTCTCCTCCAGCCTCACCGGCGTCAGCACCAAAAAGGACAGCGGCATCTGGTATGACGATGGCGGCGTGCTCACCAAGCTCGTGCTTGAAGGCGAGAAGGCCCCCGCGGGCGATACCACCGCACTCCAGGCATGGTACGGCAACATCCAGAGCATGGTGGCCGCCGGCGGCGACGGCGTGGCCTTCATCGCCGCGCTCCAGGGCAATCCCGGTGACACCACCCAGAAGACCAGCACCGCGATGAACGCGGGAGTCTTCGCCGGCCCGCCGGGAGACATCGCCATCATCGCGCGCAAAGGCGGAGTCATCACCGGCACGGGCACCCTCAACGCCTTCAACGCCGTCTCCCGCTCCTCCACCGGCGGCCACGCCTACCTCGCCACGCTCAAGAACAGCAGCGTCGCGCCAGTGGTCACCACGGCCAACAACCAGGTGCTCGTCATCAAGACGGGCACGCTGGAAAACATCGTCGCGCGCAAAGGCGTCACCGTCATCACCGGCGCGCTCACGCCCTCGAAGTTCGGCAACTTCACCATCACCGATGACGACGAAGTGGTCTTCCAGGTCACCCTGGCCGGCACCGGAGTCACCACCGCGAACGACCAGGCCCTGTGCCGCTGGACCGAGGCCGGCGGCATCGAGCTGCTGGCGCGCGAGGGCAGCGCCGCGCCCGGCATCGGAGCGAATTACCTGGCCTTCCTGGCCTTCTCCGTCAGCCCCTCCGGCAACATCGTCCTGCACAGCACCCTCAGCGGCACCGGCGCCAGCGCCCTGCTGCGCGACACCGGCTCCGGCCTGGCGCTGCTCGTGCGCAATGGCAGCCTCGTCCCCCACGGCACCACCCAGCGCGCCGTCAAGGCCATGAGCATCCACACCGGCTACGGCGACGGCGGCGGCGCGGGCGGCATGGGCGCGGCCATCAACGACAATGGCGAGGTCTTCACCGTGCTAGACCTTAGCGGCGTCTATCAGGCCAAAGTGTTTCCGTGACGCGGACGGTCTTGCGCTCCGCCCTCTTTATCTTTTCGCCCTCTCCTCAAACCCGGCGCCGCCTTCGCCGCGCTGCCAGTGGAGAGGGGCGGCGCCGCTCCACTCCTTGAAGACACGGGAGAAGTGGGCGGCGCTTTTGTAGCCGAGCTCCCAGGCGACGGCTTTCACCTGGGCGTCAGGCTGGCGGAGCTTGATGGCGGCCTGGGAGAGCTTCAGACGGGTGAGGCAGGACAGGGGTGTCTCGCTGTCGTAGCGCTTGAAGAGGCGGGTCATGTAGGCGGCGGAGACATGGCAGTGGCGGGCGGCCTCCTCGATGCTGCCGAGCACGGGATAGTTCCGCAGCAGGTGGCCGCGGCAGCGCAGGTAGGTGGCGTAGGCGGGGTCGAGCTTGGTGGCGGCTGGCTGCCGGCTGTCTGCGCAGAGCACGAGGGCATGCTCGAGAGTGGCAGCGGCGGCGCGCAGGCCGAGACGGCCTCCACGCAAAGCATGGTCAATCACCTCCTCCAGCAATGCCGTGACACGGCCCGCGTCAAGCACCCGAATGACTGCGCCTGGACCAAGACCCAACTCTTCCAGAAGGGCGGCGGCACGAACGCCGGCAAAGTTGAAAAAATACTTCACCAGCGGGTCCTCGCTGCCGGAGCGGATCAGATGCGGGGTGCCCGGGTCAAAAAAATACGCATGGCCGGTGCCGATCTCCTGCTTCCTGCCCGCAAGCGTCACATCCCCTTTTCCGCGCCCCACAAACTCAAAGGCGTGAAAAGGCAGTGACTGGCGGTCCACGACAAAATCCGGCGCGCACCACTCGCAGCCGCCGCCGACAAGGCACAGGCCAAGCTTTTCCCGCTGGCGCCGCCGCCAGTCAGGCAGGTAAAAGCGCCGGGTGCGCAGCACCTGGGTGGAAAAGTAGTCGGCTTGTTCAGTGGCTGGCATGGTCGGCCTGGAGGGAAAACGGCGTCACAGGCTCATCTTGCGCGGCGGGTCAAGAATCGTCAACCGGCTGCCAAGGATGGGCACAGGCGGATTCTTGCGCCCGCAAAGGTGGAACGTTTCATGCGCCCATGCAACCACCCCAGCCCCTGCGCGGCATCATCCCGCCCCTCGTCACCCCGCTGCGCGACCGCGACACGCTCGACACGGCCGGCCTGGAGCGGCTCGTCGAGCATCTCATCAGCGGCGGTGTGAGCGGTCTTTTCATCCTGGGTACCACGGGTGAGGGACCGAGCCTGAGCTACCGGCTGCGCCGTGAACTGGTCCAGCTGGCCTGCAAGTTCGCGAACAACCGTGTGCCCGTGCTCACCGGCATCACGGACACCTCCTTCACCGAAAGCGTGAACCTGGCCCGCCACGCGGCGGACTGCGGCGCCACGCATGTGGTGACTTCGGCCCCGTATTACTTCCCCGCCGCTCCGCCGGAGATGCTGGAGTATGTGCAGGACCTGGTGGCCGAGATGCCGCTGCCGCTTTTCCTCTACAACATGCCGGGTCTGACGAAAGTGAGCTTTGAACTGGACCTGGTGAGGCGGGCGCTGGATATGCCCGGCATCTGCGGAGTGAAGGACAGCTCGTGCGACATGATCTACTTTCACCGCCTCATCGAGGTGGCGCGGCAGCGCGCGGACTGGAGCGTGCTCGTCGGCCCCGAGGAGCTGACCGCGGAGGCGGTGCTGCTTGGCGGGCACGGCGGCATCAACGGCGGCGCGAACCTGCATCCGCGGCTCTATGTGGATATGTACCATGCCGCCGCCGCGCAAGACCTCCAGCGCACGCGCGAGTTGCACGCGCAGGTGATGAGCCTGGCGGGCGCCATTTACACCGTGGGCCGGCACAAGAGCGCCATCATCAAGGGCATCAAATGCGCCCTCTCCCTCACGGGCGTCTGCGAGGACCACATGGCGGAGCCATTCCACCGCTTCCGCGAACCGGAGCGCGGGCTGATGCGGGAGCGCCTGATGGCCATCGGTCTGCTGGCTTGAAAACGCGCCGGCCATCCGGCATGGCGGAGCTCACCAGCTTTTCTCAAGCGTCATCACGCACTCCAGGTGCCGCGTCTGCGGAAAGAGGTCGAAAGGCTGGACTTTGAGCAGATTGAACCCGGCTTCGGTGAACAGGGCGAGATCGCGCATCTGGGTGGCGGGGTTGCAGGAGACATAGACGACACGGCGCGGGGCGAAAGCAAAGAGCTGGCGGAGGAAATCCTCGCTGCACCCGGCGCGCGGCGGGTCTATGATGACCACGGTTTCCGAGCCACCGCCCTCAATGGATTCGAAAATGGCGGCCGCGTCGGCGGCGAGAAAGCGGCAGTGGGTGAGGCCGTTGATCTCCGCGTTGTGAGCGGCTTTTCTCACGGCGCCTTCGGAGATCTCCACACCGATGACCTCCTGAAACTCACGCGCTGCGCTGATGGCAAAGAGGCCGCTGCCGCAGTAGGCATCCACAAGGCGGCGCGCTCCGCTGGCCGCGGCCTCCCGCACGGCGTGGGAGACGAACTCCGGCAGGATGAAGGGGTTGTTTTGGAAAAAATCGCCCGCATGAAACTCGAAGCGGACCCCGCCAACGTCTTCAACAGCGGTCTCATCCGGGCGCGTCAGCACTCCGTTGGCGGCGGCGCGCATGAGCAGGGTGGCGCCGTTTTTGAAGGTGCCTGGCACAGCGCGCGCGGCCTCGCGCGCGCGGCTGAGTTCGGCATTCAAGGCATCCATGGCGATGGGGCAGCGCGCCACATCCACCATGGCATTGCGCGTGCCTGCGCGCAGGAAGCCGATGGCGCCGATTTCGCCATTTTTCGGCTTTTGAAAATGCGGGGTGATCTTTGACCGGTAGCCGTATTGACGCGGCGAGGGAATGACTGGCAGGACGGGATGCTTAATGCGCGCCATGTGCCAGAGCAGTTCCCCGACCTGGCTTCGCTTCCATTCAAGCTGCCTGTCATAAGCCAGATGCTGATACTGGCAGCCGCCGCACTGGCCAAAGAGCGCGCACCGAGGCTCGACACGGTCGGGCGAGGGTTCGATGACTTCGACGAGGTCGGCCTCGGAGTAGTTCTTGTGGTTGCGGAACACGCGCGCGCGGACACGCTCGCCTGGAAGCGCGAAGGAGACAAAGACCACCCAGCCGTCCACCCGCGCCACGCCGCGCCCCTCGTTGGCGAGGTTTTCAATGACCAGGTCCAGTTCTTGATGATAGCTGAAAGGGTGGGGCTGGAATTTGCGCGGAGGCATGGGGATTGCGGATAGGTGAATGCTTTCTGGCTGAATCCTTGCTTGAGGACAAGCGGGTATGCACTGAAGAAATGCCATGCTGGACACGCGCAATGAAATTCACCGTTTGATGAGGCGGTTCGAGTTCGACTCTGGCCGGGCGGTGCTGAAGTTCAGTCTCTGCGCGCTGGCTGCCTATGCGGCGGCGGCATGGCCGGAGCATCCCGGGCTGGGGGACGCGGGGCGCTGCTCGCTGGGCATCGTGATGCTGGGGGCGGGACTTTGGATCACTGAGGCGATCCCCGCGTTCGCCGTGGCGCTGCTGGTGATCGGACTGCAAATTATCACCCTGGGACGCGAGGGCGGCGTGCTGGCGGAGACGGGCGACTCGAAGGCATGGGAGGACTATGTGAGGCCGTGGTCGAGTCCGCCGATGTGGCTTTTCTTTGGCGGCCTGGTGCTGGCGCGCGCGGCGGAGCGCACGGGCCTGGACCGGCATGTGGCGGGCAGGGTGCTGGCGTGGACGCGGGGCAGCCCGTCACGGCTGCTGCCGGCGGTCATGGCGCTGGCTTTTGTGTTCAGCATGTTCATGTCGAACACTGCCACGGCGGCCATGATGCTGGCGATGCTGCGCCCGGCGCTGGCAAGCCTGCCTGAGGGGTCGAAGACGGCGCGCGCGCTGCTGCTAGGACTGGCCTGCGCGGCAAACCTGGGCGGCATGGCAACCATCATCGGCACTCCGCCGAACGCCATCGCCGCGGCGCTTCTGGAGGACGATGCTCCTGTGGATTTTCTACGCTGGATGTTTCTGGCGCTGCCACCCGCGCTGCTGCTCTTCGCCGTCGTGTGGGCCCTGCTGGCGCGGCCTCTGATCCGTGAAAAATCCGTGCTGCCGCCGCTGCAGGAGGCGCCAAGGGAGGGTTCGGGAGTCCGCCGCTGGCAGAGACTGCTGACGCTGGCCGTGTTTGCAGTGACGGTGCTGCTGTGGATGTCCGGGGAGTGGCACGGCATTCCGACCGGTGTGGTGGCTTTTGTGCCCATCGTGGCGCTGTCCATGGCCGGGGTGATCCGCAAGCAGGACATGCGCGCCATTGACTGGGATGTGCTCATCCTGCTGGCAGGCGGGCTTTCCCTCGGTGTGGGGATTGAAAAGTCGGGGCTGGCCGAGTGGCTGGCGGGGCTGGTGCAGCAGGCGGAAATGCCGTCCTGGCAGGCCTCCTTGGTGCTCTGCCTGATCGCGGGGGGCATTTCGAATTTGATGAGCAACACGGCTGCCGCGAACATCCTCCTGCCGGTGACACTCGTCATCGCCCAGGCCATGGGCGGAGACGCGGATGTGACCATGTTCGTCGTGCCGGTGGCGCTGGCCTGCTCAACGGCGATGGCGCTGCCGATCTCGACTCCGCCAAACGCCATCGTCTATGCCAGCGGACGCCTGCGCGGCACCGACTACCTGGCGCCCGGCCTCCTGACCCTCGTGCTTGGGCCTGTCCTCGCGCTCGGCTGGTGCATGATCGCCGGATGAGCGCGCCTAATCCACATGCACGAACTCGTTCGAGTTGATCAAGGCCAGGCAGTAGTCGGCCACGGCATCCTGGAAGGCGGGAGCGAGGGCGGTCTGCCCGTCCAGAAACTGCCGCGCCGCGTCCCGCTCAGCCGCTGACGCCGCGCGGGAAAAACAGCGCCGGACCGCGAAATCAGCGATTGCGCCCATGTCCGAACCGCAGGCGGCCAAAGCCTGCCCGGCGAGGGTGGAGGCAATGCCCTGGGTGAGCTCGGAATTCATCAGCAGCAGGGCCTGCGGAGCCGTGGTCGAAGTCTCGCGGCGCGAGCACGTCACCAGCGCATCGGGCCGGTCAAAGAGGTCAAAGATGGGGTGCCGCGCGTTGCGGCGCGCGAAGGCGTAGATGCTGCGGCGGCGCAGCTCGCTCTCATCCACGGTGGCCTCAGCCTGCTTTTTCAAAAGCGTGCCGCTGATCTCCGCAGGCAGAGGCAGGCGCGCACCGGGACCGCCGGCCCTGGCGTTGAGTTGTCCTGTGATCACGAGCAAGCTGTCGCGCAGCATCTCGCCGGTCAGACGCTTGCGCGGCATGGCGGCATAAAGGCCGATGGCTTCCCCGCTCATGCCGGGCGGAGGCGTGGCCTGACGGAAGGTTTGGGAGAGAACGATGGCCTTGTGCAGGCGCTTCAAGCTCCAGCCCTGGCGGGGCAGTTCGGCAGCCAGCCAGTCGAGAAGCTCGGGATGCGTGGGCGGCGGGCTTTGCCTGCCCAGATCGGCGGGTGTCGGCGCGATGGCGCGGCCAAAGTGCTGCTGCCAGACTCGGTTGGCCGTGGCCCGCAAAAAAAGCGCGTTGTCCGCGCGCGTGATCCATCGGGCCAGCGCGGCGCGGTCCCCGGCAGGCTGGTCCAGACCACCGGCGATGCGCGGATAGCCGGGCTGGATCACCGGGCCGGGCCGGCGGAACTCGCCGCGGACGAAGACCGTGCTGGCGGGCACTCCCTCGGTGAAGACACGCACCTGCGGACCGAGCGGCTTGTCTCTCGCGGTGAGGACGGTGTTGTCAAAAAACGCGCGCAACCGGTAAAAGTCGGCCTGGCTGAGAGGATCGTAGGCATGATCGTGGCACTGGGCGCAGCCGACGGTGAGGCCGAGGAAGACCGACCCCGTGGTGCTGGTGATGTCATTGAGCACGACATGGCGGCGCTCGTCCTGATTGTTGAGGTCGGGCATGTCCGGACCGGAGAAAAGGAAGCCCGTGGCGGCCGGCTCTCCTCCGTCCAGAAGGTCGCCGGCGATTTGCTGGCGCACGAATTCATCAAAAGGCATGTCTTCATTCAGCGCGCGGATCACCCAGTCGCGGTATTGCCATGCGCGCGGCCTTTCCTTGTCATGCTCAAAGCCGTCGGTCTCGGCGAAGCGCGCAAGATCGAGCCACCACTGCGCCCAATGCTCGCCATAAGCCGGACTGGCAAGCAGGCGCTCCACCAGAGCGTGGATGGCCGTGTCTTTGTCCCGGGCGCACGTCTTGATGAAGGCATCCACTTCCTCGGGAGTCGGCGGCAAACCCGTGAGATCAAAGGACAGACGCCGGATGAGCGTGGCGGCATCGGCTTCGTCGGAGCGGGTCAGACCGGCCTCCAGCAGACGCTTTTCAATCAAGCCGTCGAGTTCCGCGGACGCGCCCCGTGCCTGCCCGCTGCGCGCGGGTTTGACGGGGAAAGCCAGGGGCTGGAAGGACCAGTGCCCGCGCTCATCCTCCGTGATCGGAGGCTCGTCCCGCACCGGGTCGGCGGAGGCGCGAATGGCTCTGGCATGGACCGCGTCATGCAGGACAAGGGAGGCCAGGATGACAGGGAGCGCTTTCATGATTCAGGCCAGGATGCCGCGCACCACATTGCCGGCGACATCGGTAAGGCGCTCGTCACGGCCGTTGTGACGATGGGTGAGGCGCTCGTGGTCCACTCCGAGCAGGTGCAGGATGGTGGCGTGCAGGTCATGCACATGCACCTTGTCCACCTCCGCGCGCAGGCCGAAGTCGTCCGTGGCACCGTGGACATGGCCGCGCTTCACACCCGCGCCGAAAAGCACCGTGGTGTAACCCCAGGGATTATGATCACGGCCCGTGCCCTTTTCACTCATCGGCATCCGGCCGAATTCGCCGCCCCAGATGACAAGGGTGTCATCGAGCAGGCCGCGCTGCTTGAGATCGAGAATGAGCGCCGCGACGGGCTGGTCGGTGCGCGCTGAGTAGTCAGTGTGGTTTTTCAGCACATCCTCATGGGCATCCCAGCCATTCGTGTCACCGGAATAAAGCTGCACAAACCGCACGCCGCGCTCCACGAGCCGGCGCGCCAGCAGGCAGCGCGTGCCGAACTCGCGCGTCACCGGCTGGTCCAGGCCGTAGAGAGTTTTCGTCGCGTCCGACTCCTTCGAAAGGTCCACCGCCTCCGGCGCGGCGCTTTGCATGCGGAAGGCCAGCTCGTAGGCGCGCATCCGGGCATCGAGATGCGTGTCCTCCGCGCGCGCGGACTGGTGCGCTTGGTTCAGCCGGTTCACGAGGTCCAGCGTTGAGCGCTGGCGCGCGCTGCTTTGCCCCCCGGCGGGGCGCAGATGCAGGATGGGATTTTCCCCCGGCCTGAGCGTGGTGCCCTGGTGGGTGGCGGGGAGGAAGGCGCTGCCCCAGGCAGGCGGTCCGCCTTTCAGCCCACCGCCGGGGTCCGGCATCACGACAAAGGCGGGCATGTCCGCGTTCTCGGAGCCGAGGCCGTAGGACACCCAGCTTCCCAGGCTCGGCTTGCCCATCAAGATCGAGCCGGTGTTCATCTGATAAACCGATTGCGGATGGTTCACGCTGTCGCCATGACAACTGCGGATGACGCACATCTCATCCGCCAGCTCCGCCATGCGCGGCAGGAACCCGCTGATCTCGATGCCGCCGGCCCCGTGCCTTCGAAACGGCTTCACGGGGCCTAACAAGGGATTCTCCGCCACCTTCCGCCGCGTCTCGACCGCGCCCAGGCTCTCCGGCAGGGGCTTTCCCGCGTGGCGGACCAGCTCCGGCTTGGGATCAAAAAGATCCACATGACTCGGGCCGCCATGCATGAACAGCCAGATGACCCGCTTTGCCTTCGCCGGAAAATGCGCCGCCCCCGCCGGATCATGCTCAGCGGCCAGCAGATGGGAAAATGCCACGCCGGGCAGGACAGCCGCCGCTCCGCCAAGAAGACGGCGGCGGGAGACGAACGGAGGCGTGGCCGGAGACATGACACTCAAACGCGCGAGGTCGCGGCCTTTTAGCCTGTATTGAGGCATGGAGCACTCGCGCGCCTGCGACAAGCGGCCGTCCGCTTCAACGGTCATGGATGGTTCATTTTGTTTCTTGCGCCAGGGCTGGTCCGCGGGTCATATCCACGCATGGCTTCCATCACCACCCAGGAATTGTCGGATCACGCGCTCTGGCTCGAATCTTCAGGCGCGCAAGGCAGGCGTATTGACGAGACTGGTCTGAACCTTTCCGGCCACGATCTGGCAGGACTGAACCTCGCCAGGGCGCAGTTTGTCGGAACAGTCTTCGATGGCGCGGATTTGGCGGGGACGAATCTTTCCGGCGCGGACTTCAGCGGAGCGACCTTCGAAGGCGCGAATCTCACGGGTGCTGATCTTGGCGGAGCGGACCTGGGCGGGGTCACGCTCAGCGGCGCGAACTTGTCCGGGGCGAATTTGCGCGGAGCGGACCTCTCCGGCGCGCGGCTGGACGGGGCTGACCTGACGGGGGCGGACTTCACAGACGCGGACCTCATCGCGGCGGATCTCACAGGCGCGAAGCAAGGCGGAATGATCCTGGCCGGCGCCAAGCTCAACGACACTCGCGGCCTGGAGTGAGCGGACCGCTCACCTCTCCGCCGGGCGCCCGGCGGCCAGACTGCCGCCGAGCCATCGGATGAGTTCCTCGACACTGGCGTGCTTCTCCCTGAGGGAGGAAAGTGCCGTCCAATCCATTCGCTGGCGCAACTGCGGCGCTGTCACACGCTGGGGGCGCAGCTTGGCGAGCACGCTGTCGAACTCTGCGGCACTCATCCTCGTGATGTCGGCGGCGGAGGGCAGTTCGTCGAGCTGGGCGGTGTTGATGCCAAGGCTGCTGATGCCAACCCCGAACTGGCTGCCCAGGGAGCGCAGCGCCCTGACGAGGGCTTCGTCGTTGAGCGGCTCCGCCACGACCATCTCGCTCTGGAGTGTCCAGCTTGTGGCGCTGAGGGTCTGAAAAAACTCGGCGCGGCAGTTCTCCAGGGTGACGCCGCTTTTGATCTGCACGCCTGTGATGCCGGCTTCGGGACCACCGAGATGCCGGCGCAGATTGATCATGGCGGAGTCGAAACGCGTGACATTGTCGTCCGCCCCGGTTTCCAGATCCCATTCGGCAATGACGAGGTCAGGGATGTCCCAATGCCCCCGCACTTCCAGTTCCTCGCGGCCCCGTCCATTCAACTGAAAGGGGTGCTGCGCCAACGGCAGGCTCCGCCGCTCATAGATGGCCAGCAGGCGCAAAAAACGCGCCACTCTCGCATCCCCCTCCGGCCCCGCCGCAAAGGACAGATACGCCTCCGATGTGGAGTCCGGCGCGCGCCTGGCCTGGCGCAGGTAGTATCCCTGGCCCTGATCCACCTTGGCAATAGGGGAGGTGGAGTCGTAGGACAGAATGGAGAAGTGGTAGCGCAGCGTGGCGTCACTGTAATCCCCGGCCAGCCGCAGCCGCACCATGCGGATGAGCTCGGTGCCCTTGATGGCCTGGTCGGGATCGTCGGGCAGGATCTCCGGGAGGAGGATTCGAAGTTGTTCGCGCAGGTTCATTCCGCGTGCTGGGCGTTCATTTCATCCAGCATGAATGCGGCGGACCGCGCGGGTCAAGATGGAAAGGATGAATCTTTGCGCCGCGCGACCACACGCCTGCTGTTCAACCAGCGCACGCCGAACATGTCCATGGTTGCGCGCCAGGCCCGGTTGCCGAAGCCGTATTTGCTGGCGCCATGCAGGCGCGGGCGGTGACTCACGGGCATCTCAGTGACACGCCAGCCCATGGCGGCGACGAGCGCGGGGATGAAGCGGTGCATTCCGTTGAAGGGAAGCAGCGCCTCGCGGCACTCCCTGCGCATGACTTTGAGCGTGCATCCCGTGTCATGCACATGGTCCCGGACGAAACGGGAGCGCACGGTGTTGGCCACGCGGCTTTGCAGCCGCTTGAACATAGAGTCCTGGCGGCTCACGCGCCATCCGCAGACAAGATCCCAGCCTTCATCCAGCCGGTTTAGCATTGCGGGAATGTCAGCCGGGGCGTTCTGAAGATCGCCGTCAAGCATGGCAATGACGGCCCCGCGCGCATCATGAATGCCCGCGTGCATGGCGGCGCTCTGGCCGGCGTTCCTCTCAAATTCGACGAGCCGCGTCCGCGCGTCCGGACGGACGCGCGCCACTGTGCCGTCGGTGCTGCCGTCATCCACGAGCACCACCTCGTAATCCAGTCCCCGGAGCGCGGCGGCGATCTCCTCCTGGAGCCGTGCCACATTGTCCTGCTCGTTGTAAAGCGGCACGACGACGGAAAGGGCGGGCGCGCTGCTCATGACGAGGCATCCTTCGCGGCGGACTCCATCTCGGAAAGCCTGCGCTCCAGCTCGCGCAGGCGCGCGAGCATGTCTGGAATCTTTGCCGGAAGCGCCATCAGCTTTCGTCCCTCGATCAACGGTCTTGCCGGAAATCCTGTGTAAACGCCGGGTTCAGTGATGCTTTTGGTGACGCCGGACTTGGCGAGAACCGTGACACCGGAGCCTATCTCAAGATGACCGGCGACTCCGACCTGGCCCGCGAGCGTGACACAGTCACCGACATGCGTGCTGCCGGCGATGCCGACCTGGGAGACGATGACACAGTGTTTCCCGACGACCACGTTGTGGGCGATCTGCACCAGGTTGTCAATTTTCGTGCCCTCTCCAATCCAGGTGAGGCCGAAGCGCGCGCGGTCTATCGTCGCGCAGGACCCGACCTCGACATCGTCGTCCAACCGCACGATGCCCACCTGCTCCACTTTGACATTGCGGCCCTGGGTGAACTCGTAGCCGAAACCGTCCGAGCCGATGACCGCTCCCGCGTGAATGATGACGCGCGCGCCAAGAACACAGCGCTCCCTGACCGTGGAATTCGGATGCAGCACGCATGACGGACCGAGACTGGCGCCCTTGCCAACGAACGCGCCCGCGTGGACGACGCAGCCATCGCCCAGGGAGGCCCCCTCCTCCACGATGGCGCAGGCACCGATGTGGACTTTTCCCGCGTCGAACGAGACGCCCGGCGCGACGACCGCCGAGGCATGCACTCCGGGTTTCGCAGGAGCCGCCGCCGGGATGAAATGGCGGATGACAGTGGAGAATGCCAGAGTGGGGTTCTCCACAGCGATCAAGGCCGCCATGCCGCAAGCCAGCCTGGCCGACCTGGCGACCAGCACTGCGGAGGCGCGGGTGGTGGCGAGCGCCTCCGCATAACGGTCGTTGCCGAGAAAGGTGACCTCGCCGGGCTGCGCCTCAACGATGGAGTTGAGGCCGCTGATCGGTGTCCGGGGATCACCACGGAGGATCTCGCCACCGACCAGCTCCGCCAGCTTGTTGAGGGGAATGCTAGAACTCATGCTCGTATGGAATAAAAAAAGGCACGCCGACGTGCAACGGCGTGCCTTTCGGGAAAGCTTGTCGTCACGGCTTGCCGGCGGCTGCTCCGGCGGGAGCATCGGCTGCGGGAGCGGCATCCCGCTTCTTGTTCAACTCGACAATGACCTGGTCGGTAATGTCCGCCGCGTCCTTGTAATAGAGCAGAACAGGAACTGTGGACAGGCTCGCGCCGGTTTTGTCGAACACAAAATCGAATCCCTGCGCCTTGGCATGATCCCTGACCACGGCGACGATCTCAGCGTAGAGGTCGCGGCGGATTTCCACGTCCTCCTGCTTGAGCTGGTTGGTCCGCCGGTTCTGCGCCTCGGTGATCTCCTGCTCCAGCGCGCGCGCCTCCCTTGCCTTTTCCTCGAACTCGCCCGCCTTTTTGTTGCGGACATCCGGCGAGCTGATGGGGTCGCTGATTTCCTTTTTCAGCTTTTGCATGGTGTCCATGAGGCCCTTGTAAACGGCCCACCGATCGTTCATCTCCTTCTGCGCTTTTTCAACATTGCCCTTGAATTTGTCCGCCGCTTCCTGGGTTTTTTGAAATTCGGAAAACGCCTTGGACATGTCAACCACGGCAAATTTGAGATCCGCCGCCGGAGCGGACGTCAGAAAGGCGCTCGTGAGAATGAGGATCGAAAAACGAAGCATACTTGTGGTGGGGGTGGGCTGAAGGAGGGGTTGGATCAAAATTTATAGCCCATGTTGAACTGAAATTTCGGGCTGTTGCCGGTGAACTTGTCGTGCTGGACGGGAACGCCAAGATCAAGGCGGATCGGGCCTATGGGCAGGAACATGCGGACGCCGATGCCAATGTTGGAGTAAATTTCACCGTCGCCGACGATGGGACCACCGTTGCGGACACCGGCCGCGTTGACGCCGTTTCGGGCCTCCACATCCGTGGTGATGTAGGCCAGGTCGTAAAAGAGCGCGCCACGCACTTTCTCAATGATCGGGAAGGTGTATTCAACGCTGGCAAACAGGGATGTGCTGCCGCCCACCGGCTCGCCGGAGACATCCTTGGGACCCGCCTCGCGGAAGTCGAAGCCGCGCACGTTGTTGGCGCCGCCGAGGAACTGGCGCTCAAAAATCGGCACATCCCCGGAACCCCAGGCATCCACATGGCGGAGCATGCCTTCGAAGCTCACAATGCCGTCGCCTGGGATGGTGATGTATTGGATGCCCCCGACGTGTGCTCCCCACACTTCCGCATCGCCGCCTAGTCCTGAAACCATGAGACCGGTCTCGAACTTGTGGCCTTTGCGGGTGATAAAGATGTCGTCCCTGGTGTCATGCACGAAAGCGAAGTCCAGCTTGCTCTGGGTGAACGAACCGTCCTCGTCACGCAGAACCTGCGTGGTGCTGCGGCGGCGGTCCACGTCGATCTCGATGCTTTGCAGGGTGTACATGCCCTCAATGTAGGCATGGTCACCAACCGGCTTGCGCAGGCTGACGGCGGCACCGGCGTTGGTCTGGTCAAAGCGGTCGGAAAGATAGAACATGTTGCGGTAAAACAGCTCGGTGGAGAGGGCCAGCTTCTGCCCCATGAACCACGGTTCCGTGAAGTTAAGATTGAAGTCCTGGCGCTGCGGACCGAAGCGGATGTTCATGTTGAAGCGCTGGCCGGCTCCGCGGAAGTCGCCCCAGTCGGAGATGTCGAAGTTCGTCTGCGTCACGTCAATGAAACCGACGATGCTGTCGATCGAACTGAAGCCCGCGCCGAAGTTGATCGTGCCGGTGGGCTTCTCGGTGACGTTGACTTCAATGTCCTTGAAACCGGGAACCTCCGTGCTCACTGGACGCACGGTGAGGGGGTTCGCCTCTCCCGGGCCCTCAAAGTAGTTGAGGTTTTGCAACCTGCGCTGGGAGGTTTCGAGCAGGACGGTGTTCAACTCATCGCCCGGAGTCAGGGGCAGTTCCCTGCGGATGACCCGGTCCTGCGTTTTGGTGTTGCCGCTGATGTTGATTTTGCGGATGAAGGATTTTTCACCCTCATACACGCTGAAGGTGACATTCAAACGGCCTGGACCGGCATCCGACAGGCGGGTTTCCACCCGTGCATCGGCGTAACCGCGTGAGCCGTAATAATCCTGGATCATCTTTTCATCGCCCCGCACCTCGGTGCCTGAGTAGGTCTGGCCGGCCTCGGTGAGGATGGCGGGGGTGAGTTCATCCTTGGAGAATAGTGTCACGCCCTCCAAGGCAACATCCGCCACCTCATACTGCCCGCCCTCGTTGATCTCAAAGACCAGCGCCACGCGGTCGGAACTGACGACCTCCCGGCGATACCCCACTTTCACATACACATAGCCCTGGTCCTGATAGAGGGTTTCGATTTTGCGCACATCCTCAAGCACGGCTTGGTTGTCCAGCTTGCCGGCCTTGCCCCACAAGCGCCAGAAGGTCTTCTCCTTGGAAGTCAAAGCCGACCTCAGTTTGCGGTCGCCGATGGCGGAGTTGCCTTCAAAGCGGATGTCGCCGATCAGGCCCTTGCCGCCCTCCTCGATTTTAAAGAGCACGCTGGTGAAGCCGGGCTTGGTCGAAGGCTGGGTCTCGTAGGTGACGAGGGCGTCGGAAAAGCCTTTCTTCGTGTAGAGGTCCAGGATTTTCTGCTGCGCGGCGGCCAGTTTGATCTCATCCACCGGATCACCCACCTTGACTTCGATCTCCTTGCGCAGCTTGTCATTGTCAAAGGCGGCGTTGCCGACAAAGCCAATCTCGCCAATGCCCCCGCGCCCGTAAATGGTCACCACGACCCTGACTCCGCCGGACACATTGACGGCCTGGATGTCCACGTTTTCCACCGCGCCGGTTTGATAGAGATTGCGCAGGTCGCGCTCGACGGCCTCGTCCGAGTAGGGTTCCCCGACCCGGGTGGACATCTGGGCGCGCACGCGGTCAGGGTCCAACGCCGCCGCGCCTTGGAATTGCACATCCACAGCCTGGACGATTCTGCCGCCGCGCGATGCCGCCGGAGTGTCCAGGGAAACCTGGCCCTGCGCTGTCAGGGCAGATGTGGTGATGAGCACGGCCAGCCAGGGACGCATGAGGAGGGAAGCGCGGGAGAAGACTCCTGAGATCATGATAAAGGAAGTGGAACTTGGCTACGGGAGGATGATGTGCTTCCAGGCTGGAAGAACCGCCGCAGTAATGCTGATCATCAAGAGGCGCGTCAAGGTCTAAAAACGCCATTCAACAGCGCTGGCGTTTGATCCTGCCCCGGGCACCCTCATCAAGTCCGCCTTCTCGAAGCGTCAGTGCTCGCATTTTCTTGGTTCACGGCCAGGCGCGCAAGACTTTGCCCGTTGTGTCCCGCATTTCCAGGCCGCCGAGGCGCACGCTGCCCGGACCGGCGCAGGGATCGAGCCGCAGACCGTGCAGTGTCTCTGTGGTGTCGAGGCGCAGCTTGACCTCGTGCCATGCTCCGTCGTGAACCACCTCAAACTCCACATGCCTGCCCGCTGGCAGCTTGGTCTTTGCATCCGTGGTGAAGTAAACCTCGCCACCGCCGCTGGCCCGGCTTTGCACGCGAAAGCTCAGCTCGTAGGGGCCGGGCGAGGGCAGCGCTCCGAGGTTGTCAAAAGCCAGCCCGGGGTCATCGCCGCTGCATTCGAGGATCAGCTCGCCGCCTTCCACTCGGAGCTTGGTGCCCACCCGCGCGCGGATGGACAGCGTTTTTCCTGTGGCGGCGCTTTTCTTGCGCGCGGTGGTGCCGGCCATGCCGCGCGAGCTGGTGACGGCGCCGTTTTCACCCGTGTAGATGGACCATTCCCGATGAACATGGCCGCCGGCTTTTTCAGCCACAGGGGCGCGCTCTTTGGGAGAGGCGCGCAGCACGTCGGCGGTCATCTCATGCCATTGCGCGGACATGCGCGCGACAATGTCGGGATGTTGCGCGGCCACATCGTGGAGTTCCGTGCGGTCCTGCGCGAGGTTGTAAAGCTCCCAGGGCTCGCTTTGAAAGGACACCAGCTTCCAGTCGCCATCGCGCAGGGCGCGGTCGCTGCTGAAGATGAAGTGAATCGGCGGGCGCGGCTTGATCTCGCCGCCTTCGAGAACGGGCTTCAGGGAAATGCCCGCGAGTGGTGTGATCTCGCGCCCAGGAAAACTCTCCGGCACCTGCGCGCCGCAGATGTCCGCCACAGTGGGCAGCACATCCACGAGGTGCGCGGGCGTGCTGACGATGCTGCCGGGGGCGGCCTTGATGCCTGCGGGCCAGTGCAGGATGGCGGGCGTGGCGATGCCGCCCTCGAACTGGTTCTGCTTGTAGTAGCGGAAGGGCGAGTTCCGCGCCCGGGCCCAGCCGGTGCTGTCGCTCCAGGAGGTGACGCCGTCAAAAGGCTCCGCGTCCATGCCGGTGCTCGCGCGGTCATACGGGCAGGCGCCGTTGTCGGAGAAAAACAAGATGAGCGTGTTCTCCAACTCGCCCTTCGCTTCGAGGTCGGCGACGAGGCGGCCCAGCTCCTGGTCCACGCGGTCTATCATGCCCGCGTAAGCCGCCATGCGCCGCGCTTCCCAGTCGCGGATTTCAGGCTTCAGGCTTTCCCAGGCCGGGATGTTTTCGGGGCGCGGCGCGGGTGCCGTGCCGGGTGGGAAAAGGCCAAGCTCACGCTGCTTGGCCAGCCGTGCCGCGCGCATCTTGTCCCAGCCGCTGTCATAACGTCCGAGATACTTTTTATAGTCCGCTTCCAGCGGTTGCAGGGGCGCGTGCGGGGCGTTGAAGGCGAGATAGAGAAACCACGGTTTCTTTTCCGCCCGCGCCTCATTCAGGAAGCCCAGTGCGTGGTCCACTTTGGCCACGGTGGTGTAAAAGCCCGTCTCCGGCACCTGCCACGGCTGCCCGTTCAGGCGGAAGGTTTTGTCACCCTTGTAATAACTGCACGCTCCCGATAGATGGCCGAAATAGCGTTGAAAGCCGAAGTCCGTCGGCTGCTTCGAGAGGTGCCACTTGCCCGACATGGCGGTGAAGTAACCGGCGGGTTGGAGCACCTCGGGCAGGATCACCGCGCGTGCCAGGCTTTCATCCCCCGCCTGGCGGCACCAGCGTCCGCTGAGCAGGCTGACACGAGAGGAGTGGCACTTGGCCGTGTTGTAAAACTGCGTGAAGCGGATGCCCCCAGCCGCGAGCCGGTCAAGCGTGGGCGTTTCGATTTCCGAGCCATAGCAGCCCAGGTCGGAGAAGCCGAGGTCGTCCGTGAGAATGAGCAAAATGTTTGGCTGGTCCGCCGAGCGCAGGCTGGCGGTGGCAAAGACGAGACAGGCGAGAAAAAGCGCGCGGAGCATGGCGCGTGAACGGCAGGCTGGCTGGCGATATGTCAGCAAAGCCGGGGAACGAGGGTGGCACGTCCCATCACATGAATACCGGAGCCGGTGACAAGAGCGGGAGGAAAGCGGCGCGCGGGGCGTTTGTTTCTGCCGCATGAAATCCAGCCTCCGCCTTCTGCCCCTGATATGCGCCGTGTCCGCCGCCACCGCGCAGGAAAATGATGTGGCGGGCAATGAGCAGGTGCGCAAGATCATGGAGACCTACACCGGGCGCGGCACCCTAGCCGATGACACGCCGCCCACGGAGCCGCTGGAGGCGGCGAGGAAATTCAAGCTGCGCCCGGACCTCGCCATTGACCTGATGGCCGCCGAGCCCGCCGTGGAGCAGCCGCTTTACGCGAGCTGGGACTCGCAGGGGCGCATGTGGGTCACGCTTTACCGCCAGTATCAATTTCCCGCCGGGCTGAAGATCGTCAGCTATGACCAGCACCTGCGCGCCAAGTTTGACAAAGTGCCGCCGCCGCCGCCGCGCGGGCCGAAGGGCGCGGACAAAATCACCGTCTTCGAGGACACGGACGGCGACGGCTTTTTCGACAAGCACACCGATGTCATCACCGGGCTGAACATCGCCAGCGCCGCGCTGCACGGCATGGGCCGCATCTGGGTGCTGAACCCGCCCTACCTGCTCAGCTACCCTGACGCCGACTTCGATGCCATGCCCGATGGCGATCCCCAGGTGGAGCTGAGTGGCTTCGGCCTGGAGGACACGCACAGCGTGGCCACCAGCCTCATGTGGGGCATGGACGGCTGGCTTTACGGCGCCAACGGCAGCACCACCACGGGCAACGTCTCCAGCGCCAACACCAAGAATGTGAAATGGGAGGGCCAGTGCATCTGGCGCTACCACCCGCGCAAGAAGACCTTCGAAATCTACGCCGAGGGCGGCGGCAACACCTTCAGCCTCGACCTGGACAGCATGGGCCGCGTCTTCTCCGGCACGAACAACGGCAAGACCCGCGGCATGCACTACGAGCAGGGCAGCTACGGCATCAAAGGCTGGGGCAAGCATGGGCCGCTGACCAATCCCTATGCCTTTGGCTGGTTCGAGCACATGAAGCATGAGGGCGATGAAAAACGCTTCCCGCAGGCCTTTGTCATCTATGAGGGCGGCCTGCTCGGCAGCGCTTATGAGGGGAAAATCATCGCGCCGAACTCCCTGCAAAACACCGTCTATGTCAGCGAGCGCATCCCGCACGGCTCCACCTTCCGCACCAAGGACGAGGAGCTTTTGATGAGCTCCCCCGACCGCTGGTTCCGCCCCGTGTGGGCCGGTGTGGGACCCGATGGCGGCTTCTACATGGCCGACTGGTATGACACCCGCCTCAGCCATGTGCGCCCTGTGGACGACTGGCACAAGACCAGCGGCCGCATCTACCGCGTCCGCCCCGCCAGCGGCGCGCCGAAGCTCAAGCCGTTTGATCTGAGCAAGGCCAGCGCGGAGGAACTGTTCGGGTATCTGAGCCACCCCAACCGCTGGTTCCGCAGGCAGGCCGTGCTGGAGATCGGGTGGCGCGGGCTGAATGACCTCGCGCCAAAACTCAAGGACATGCTTGCCGGACCTCAAGCGCTTGAGGCATTATGGACCCTGGATGGATTGGATGCTGTGACGGATGACGCGCTGGCCGGTTTGCTAAGGCATGCCGACCCCCATGTGCGGCGGTGGGCGGTCAAGATCACGGGAGAAAAGGGCCGCGAATGGACTGCCAGCACGGTCATGCTGCTCGACCGCGCGGGCGCGGAGGATCACCCCGAAGTCAGAGCGCAACTGCTCGCCACCGCCAAACGCCTGCCCGCGCGCGCCGGCCTTTCCATGATCTGGGCGGCGAACCTTCCCGCGCCCGATGATGACACCCACCTGCCCTTGCTTGCCTGGTGGGCCTTGGAATCCAAGGCCGAAAAAGAGCGCGAGGCGGTCTTCACCTTTCTCAAATCCGACACCGCCTTCCTCCAGACTGAGCTCTTCAAAAACCACCTCGCCGAGAAGCTCGCCAAGCGCTACGCCCTGGCTGGTGGCGAGGCCAATCTGAACTCCTGCGCCGACCTGCTCGCGCTCACGGACGATGCCGCCCTGCGCGCCAAGTTCATCGCCGGCATCGCCTCCGCTTTCGAAGGCTCGGAACTGCCGCCGCTGCCGGAGGCGCTGGCGAAGGCGCTGAATGATTACATGGCGAAGCAAAGCGGCGGCGACCTCACGCTCGCCCTGCGCAGCGGCAGCGCGGATGCTTTGAAGAAAGGACTGGCGCTGCTTGGCAACAGCAAGGAACCCAACGCCGCGCGCATCGCCGTGGCCAGAACCCTGTCCGAGCTAGGCAAAGTGGAGGCCGTGGCGCCCATGGTGGCCATTTTGAAAAGCAGCAACCCCGCCAGCATGAAGCGCGGCATTTTGCAGGCCGCCTCCCGCTTTGACGACCGCCGCATCGCCGAAGCCCTGCTGACCAGCTACGAATCGCAAATCGCCGGGGACCAGGCATTGCGCGAGGACGCCCTGCGCACCCTGGCCGGGCGCAAGGAATGGGCCGTCGAGCTTATCCACTTCATCAACGAATGGAAAGTGCCCGCGCGGCATGTGCCCGTGGATGTCGTGCGGCAGCTCAGCCTGCACAAGGACGCTGACATTGACGCCGCCATTGAGAAGCATTGGAAGGGCCTGCTCGCCACCGGCCCCACGGAGGCCAAGGAAAAAGAGATGGCCCGCATCAAAGCTGTGCTCCAGACCGGCCTCGGCGATCCTGAAAAAGGCAAGCTGCAATACACCGTGCGCTGCGGCATCTGCCACAAGCTCTTTGGCGACGGCAATGCCATCGGTCCCGAACTCACCGGCTACGACCGCGCCAATGCCAGCTTCTGGCTTGAGAACATTTTCAATCCCAGCCTCGAAATCCGCGAAGGCTTTGGCAACTACATCGTCAAGCTCAAGAGCGGCCAGCTCCTCACCGGCATCATGGACGCGCAGGACGCCTCAGGCATCGTGCTCAAAGACATCGCCGGCAACAAAACCCCCGTGAAGCAGGCCGACATCGAAACCCTCGAAGCCAGCCCCGTCTCCCTAATGCCCGAGGGCCTCACCACGGGCATGACCGAGGCGGATTTGAAGGACTTCTTTGCGTATTTGATGAAGCCGTGATGAGAAACTTGCGCTCACGCCGCGCGTTCTCCACCCCGGTCATGATAGCACGTTTCACACTTTCCCTGCTGGCTGCCGCCAGCCTCCATGCCGCGCCGCCGAATGTGGTGCTCATCGTCAGTGACGACCAGGGCTGGCCGGATCTCGGCTGCATTGGCAGCAAGCCCGTCCAGACGCCGAATCTCGACAAGCTGGCTGAGCGCGGTGTGCGCGGCACCAGCTTTTACGTCACCTGGCCCGCTTGCACGCCCTCGCGCGGCAGCCTGCTCACCGGCCGTTATCCCCAGCGCAACGGCCTCTATGACATGGTGCGCAATGACATGGTCAACTACGGCCACCGCTACAAACCCGAGGAATACGCCGTGTCGCCTGAGATGACACTGGGCCTCGATCCGAGGGAAATCACCATCGGCGACATGCTGCGCAAGGCCGGCTATGTGAACGGCGTCGTCGGCAAATGGGACATGGGGCAGGCAAAGCGTTACCTGCCCCTCCAGCGCGGCTTTGATTTCTTCTACGGCCACGGCAACAACGGCATAGACTACTACACGCACGAGCGGTATGGCACACCCTCACTTTTTCGGGGCAATCAGCGCACCGAGGAGGACAAGGGCAAATACGCCACCGAGGTCTTTCGCCGCGAGGCTCTTTATTTCGTCAACGAGCACGCGGGACGGAACCCTTTCTTCCTCTACCTGCCCTTCAACGCTCCGCACGGCGCCTCCACGCTAGCCGAGGACAACGGCGGCCAGAAGCCTGGTGTCCAGGCGCCCGAGGAATATAAGGCGCGTTTTCGCGACATCGTGAAGGATGAAAAACTCGCCGGTTACTATGGCGCGGTCACTTGCATGGATGACGCCATCGGCGCGGTCATGGACGCGGTGGAGAAAGCCGGGCAGACTAAGAACACGATCTGGATTTTCATGTCCGACAACGGCGGCAGCGGCAACGGCGGCAATGCGCCCCTCAAAGGCAGCAAGTCCACCATGTGGGAGGGTGGCTTGCGCGTGCCATTCATCTTCGTCTGGCCTGGCAGGGCGCCTGCCGGGAAGGTCACGGATGAATTTCTCACCGCCCTTGAGATCGTGCCCACCCTGCTTGCCGCCACGGGTGCTCCCGCGCCAGAGGGTGTTGTCATGGACGGCTTCGACATGCTGCCCGTCCTGCGCGGTGAGATGAAGTCTCCGCGCGGCGAGATGTTCTGGCAGCGCCGTGGAGATAAAGCCGCGCGCATCGGCCAGTGGAAATGGCTGGAAAGCGCCAAGGGGCGCGGCCTTTATGATCTGAGCACCGACCTGGGCGAATCGGAGGATCTTTCGGAGGAGAAGCCCGAAGTGCTTGAAATGATGCGGGAGAAATTTGCCGCCTGGCGCAAAACCATGGACGAAGCCGAACCACGCGGTCCTTTCCGCGACTATTGACCGCGGCATGCCACCACCTCTCATTCTCACCAACGCCACGGTCATCCTGCCGGGCGGGCTGCTGGAGAATGGCGCGGTCCTGTGTCGTGATGGACGCATTGAGTGGATCGGACGTGTTCGAAAAAAATGGCCCGCAGGCGCGGAGATCGCGGACGCGCGCGGCGGGTTCGTTTCCCCCGGTTTTGTGGACATTCATGTGCATGGCGGAGCGGGCGCGGACTTCATGGACGGCACGCCGGAGGCGGTGCGCACGGTTTGCAAAGCGCACGCGCGCCACGGAACAACGACGATTTTTCCAACGACCACCACAGGCGCTCCGGAGCAGATTCAGGCCATGCTCGCCGCCTGCGCGGCGGTGAAAAAATCCTGGTCTCCCGCGGATGGCGCGCGCATCGCCGGAGCGCATCTCTACGGCCCCTACTTCGCCGAGGACAAGGTGGGCTGCCACAGGGTCGAAGGCCGCAGGTCTCCCAGCCCTGATGAATACGCGGCTTATTTCAAAGGCGGCCTGGTGCGCGTCGCCACCTGCGCGGCGGAGCTGCCGGGAGCGTCATCATTTTACAAAGCGGCCCGGCGCGCCCGCTGTCTCGTCACCTGCGGACACTCGAACGCCTCCTGGCCCGAGATGGCCGCCGCGTTCAAAGCGGGCATGAGGCATGTGGATCACTTTTGGTGCGCCATGAGCTCGGTACCCTCGGTGCGCGCCCGTCTCGGAGTGCCCATGCGCGGGAGCATGGCGGAGTTTGTCCTCGCGGAGCGTGAGATGAGCACCGAGGTCATCGCTGACGGCTGCCATCTTGCCTCTGAGTTGCTTGAGTTCGCCTGGCGGATGAAAGGAGCCGGCCGCCTTTGTCTCGTCACCGATGCCAACCGCGCACTCGACATGCCGCCCGGAAGATACCGCTTCGGACCGGAAGGTGACGGCTCGTGGTTCGAGAGCGATGGCAGAGTGGGATGGGCGCCCAACGGCAGCCTGGCCAGCTCCATCATGGGCATGGACCACATGGTGCGGGTCATGCGGCGCGATACTACGGCACCGCTGCATGACATCATCCGCATGGCAGCGCTCACCCCCGCGGAGCGCGCGGGCATCGCGCGCGAGTGCGGCAGCGTCGAGCCGGGAAAACGCGCCGATTTGCTGGTTCTCAACCGCCGCCTGCAAGTGCGGCGCGTTTTCATCGGCGGAACCGAAGTGCCCTGAGCCATGCTTGCCAAATCCGACCCAACTTTGGCAGACATGACCGTCTTTTCCCGCTCGTTATCGCCCACTGCACACTCCAACCTTCCGGCCCATCATGCGTCTCATCCACCTTGTCTCACTGCTCCTTCTGCTCGCCTTCCCCTCCCCTGCCCTCCTTGCCCAGGCGGCCCCCAAGGGCAAAGGCAAGGGCGGTGTCAAAATGAAGGGCGACAAATCCGATCCGGGCAACTGGCCGGACTCCAGCAAGGGCAGCGCGGCACCGCACGCGCCGCAGGAGGAGCCTCCCGCCGCCACAGCCGCCCGCCCGCAGTCCGCCACCGCGCCTGATTCCGGCGAGCGCATCGTCTTCCTCGGCAACGGCCTCGCCGAGCGCGATGTCTATTTCTCCCGCCTCGAAACCGAGTTCCACCTTCGCTACCCGAACGAAAAACTGCTCATCCGCAACATGGGCCGCCCTGGCGACACTCCCGGCTTCCGCCCGCATCCGGCGCGCGCCTCGCAGTGGGCGTTCCCAGGCGCGGAGGTCTTCCATCCCGAACTCGACATGCATTTCGGCAAGGGATTCTTCCCCACTCCCGACCAGTGGTTGTTTCACCTCAAAGCAGACACCATCGTCGCCTTCTTCGGCTACAACGAGTCCTTCGACGGTCCGGCCAAAGTCGGCAACTTCGAGGCTGAGCTGACCGCCTTCGTCAAGCACACCCTCGGCAAGGCCTACAACGGCAAAGCCGCGCCGCGCCTCGTGCTCGTCTCTCCCATCGCCTTCGAAAACCTCTCCGCCAATCGCGACCTTCCCAACGGCGAAAAAGAGAACGCCAACCTAGCTCTTTACACCGCTGGCATTGAGCGCGTCGCCAAAGCGCATGGCCTCACCTTCATTGATCTCTTCACTCCAACAAAGGCATTGTATTCCAAAGACCGGTCTGCTTTCACCATCAACGGCTTTGCCCCAACGGAAGCCGGCTATCAAGAAATCGCCGTTCACCTCGCCAACGGACTCTACGGCCATCAGTCGCATCAATCCAAGGCCGATCCCGCCAAAGTCCACGCGGCGGTGAAGCAGAAGGATTGGCTTTGGAACAACGACTACAACCTCGTCAACGGCGTCCACAGCCACGGCCAGCGCTACAACCCCTACGGCCCGCAAAATTACCCCGACGAGGTTCGCAAGACCCGCGAGATGATGTCCCTGCGCGACCATCTCATCCACGACCTCGCCTCCGGCAAACTGGCCGACATCTCCGTGGATGACAGTGCCACTCACAAGCTCCCGGCCGTGCCCACCAATTTCAATCCCAAGGATGACAAGGGCAAGATGGGCAGCATCGAATACAAAAACGTCGAGCAGGCGCTCTCCAGCTTCACCATGGCAGAAGGCTACAAGGTGGACCTCTTCGCCTCCGAGTCCGAGTTCCCCGACTTGAAAAACCCGGTGCAGCTCAGCTTCGACAACAAAGGCCGCCTCTGGGTCGCCGTCATGCCCGGTTACCCGCATTGGAAACCCGGTGATCCGCCGCCCAACGACAAACTCATCATCCTCGAAGACACCGATGGTGACGGCCGCGCCGACAAGCAGACCACCTTCGCCGACGGCCTCCAGTTGCCCATCGGCTTCGAGATCGCTCCGGAAGGCGTCTATGTCTCCGAGGAACCCAATTTGATCCTGCTTGTGGACGAGAATGGCGACGACAAAGCCGACCGCAAAGAGTTGCTGCTGCATGGCTTTGACACACACGACACCCACCACGCCATCTCCGCCTACTGCGCCGATGCCTCCGGCGCGTTCTACATGGGCGAGGGCCGCTTTTTGCATAGCCAAGTGGAGACCCCCTACGGCCCGCGCCGTTGCAACGATGGCGGTGTCTGGCGCTTCGATCCCAAGTCCTTCCGCCTGGAGCGCTACGCGCAAGTGGATGTCTCCAACCCCTGGGGCATCAGCTTCAATGACTGGGAGCAGTGCCACATCTCCGACGGTTCCCCCGGCGAGAGCTGGTGGGGACTGCCTGTCTCCGCCAAGATGCCCTACGGCATCGAGAATCCAAAAGTCGGGCAGTTTGTGCCGAAGCGCTCCCGCCCCACCTCCGGCGCGGAGTTCGTCTCCTCCCGCCACTTCCCCGACGAGCATCAGGGCGCGTTCATGATCTGCAACAGCATCGGCTTTCTCGGCACCAGCATGGGCAAGATCCGCGAGAGCGGCGCGGGCTACGAGGGCGAGTTGATCGCCGATTTGCTCTCCTCCACCGATGGCAACTTCCGCCCTGTGGACATCGAGTTCGCGCCCGACGGCTCGCTCTATGTCGTGGACTGGCACAACGCCCTCATCGGCCACATGCAGCACAACGCCCGCGACCCAAATCGCGACCACGACCACGGCCGCATCTATCGCATCACCTATCCGTCACGTCCTCTGGTTGAACCCGCCAAAGTCTTTGGCGCAAGCATCCCCGAACTCCTGGAAAATCTGAAGCTGCCCGAGTATCGCACCCGCTACCGCACCCGCCGCGAGCTGCGCGGACGCCCCGCCGGCGAGGTCATCCCCGCCGTCAAGGCCTGGGCCGCCGCGCTGGACAAGGCCGATCCGCGCTACGAGCACCACCTCTGCGAAGCGCTCTGGGCCACCTGGGCGCAGAACCAGCCCGACGCCGACCTGCTCAGGCAATGCCTCACCGCCCAGAAGCACGAGGCCCGCGCCGCCGCCGCCAACGTGCTGCGCTTCAATCCCGAAAAAATCGCCAACGCCACCGACCTGCTTCTGATGGCCGCCCGCGACGCACATGGCCGTGTCCGCCTCGAAGCCATTGTCGCCGCCTCCTGGCTCGACAACGCCGACGGCGCCCGCATTGCACTCGAAGCGCTCAAGCTCCCGCTCGACAAATGGATGGGCCCCGTCACCAAGCACATCCTGGAATACACGCTGAAGGACGACATCGCCGCCCTGCAAGCCGCCGGGCAGCTCGATCTCGCCGGCAACCCCAATGCCGCCGGTTATCTCGCCGGCACCTTCAAGATCGAGGACGCCGCCCCCAGCGCCGAGGAAGCCGCCTACGGCCCGACGCGCAAGCTCAGCGCCGCCGAGCAAAAAATCTACGCGCTCGGCAAATCCGTCTTCACCCGCGACGCCCACTGCGCCACTTGCCATCAGCCCAACGGCCAGGGCATCCCCAACATCTATCCCACGCTCGCCAAGAGCGACTGGATCGAAAACGACGAGCGCCTCATCAAGATCGCCCTCAAAGGCCTCTGGGGTCCCATCGAAGTCAACGGCCAGCACTTTGACCCCAGCAAAGGCGTGCCGCCCATGATGGGCTTCGGCGGTCTGCTCAACGACGAGGAACTCGCTGCCGTGCTCAGCTACGTCCGCCAGAGCTTCGGCAACGACGGCGCCTTCATCACCACCGACCAAGTGAGGCAAGTCCGCGCCGCCACCGCCGGCCGCGTCAACTTCTACATGACCGACGAGATCCTCAAAGAGCACCCGCTCAAGTAAACTGCTGGGAAGGCGCGAACGCAGAAGTCGAATTACGAAGTTCAGTCAGTTCGACATTCGCCGGTCACAGGCGATGCCGTGTTTCTCCAGCATCACGGCGATGGCGAGGGAGCGTTCTTCAGCTAAGCGGCCTTGTCGGCGTAAAGATATTTTTGGAAGCCCGCGAACACTTTTCCGATCTCCGCCGGCTGGCCAAGATCGGCCACGGCATCGGCGATGGCGTGATACTTGAGCCGCAGCAGGGGCGTGAGCTTCTCCTGGTCCAGTTCCTCGACACCGACCGTGATGTAGTGTTGAAGGACAAAATCCAGGAACGCCTGCTGCTTGGCGCTGAAATGCGTGTTGATGTAAACACGGGCATGGGCGGCGCGAACCTCCCTGGTGAGCGGTGGGTGGGCATACGCCACATGAGCAAGCACGTCGAAGATGTCACTGGCTTCGGCGTCAATGATCTTCTGCATCTCAGCCAGTTGACCGTGTCCGAATCCCTTTTCCGCCAACCCCAGCAGCAACTTCTTGCGCGTGTCCGGCGCGCTCCAGATGGACCGCAGTTCCTCCTCGTGATGGAAGAACTCCGGCAGCTTGCCGAAAAGCATTTCCATGAACTGTTGGGCGCTCATGGGGGTGCCGTCAGGATGCCAAAAGCTCGTGCACGTCATGTGCTGGATGCGGCGCTCCTTGCCGTCGGCCAGTTTCACCCTGGCCTTTTTCCGGCACAAGCACGGGCGCTGACCGCACTTGGCGCACGGCTCGGGCGGGCAGACGCATGGCGACTGGCCGCAGACTGAGCAGGGTTTGGCCGGCGTTTTTTCGCAGATGCACGGTGACTGACCGCAGGTCTTGCAGGTCTCTGGCTCAATCGGCTCGCCATCCCATTCCGGGTCGAGGAAATGTTCGTGCGCCTTCACGAAGTCGTAGATCGTAAAATAGTCCTTCCCTTCAAACAGCCGCGTGCCGCGTCCGATGATCTGTTTGAATTCGATCATCGAATGGACCGGCCGCATCAATACGATATTGCGAATGTTCCGAGCGTCCACGCCGGTCGAAAGCTTCTGTGACGTGGTGAGGATGGTGGGAATGGTCTTCTCGTTGTCCTGGAAATCGCGCAGGTATTGCTCCCCGAGTTCGCCATCGTTGGCGGTGACGCGCTGGCAATAGCCCGGGTCTTTGCTCTTCTTGATCTGGTTGATGAGGTCCCTCACCAGCAGCGCGTGGGATTGGGTGGCGCAGAACACCAGCGTCTTTTCGTTCTGGTCAATCTGCGACATGAAAATCTCCACCCGCTTGCGCTCGCGCTCCCGGATTTCGATGCCCCGGTTGAAGTCCGCCTCCTCGTAAAGCCTGCCCGCCTCGATTTCGCCTTCCACCACCGTGTCGTCGGGCGTGTAGTAGTAGGTGTCCAGGGTGGTCTGGATTTGCCTCACCTTGAACGGCGTCAGGAAGCCGTCGTTGATACCATTTTTCAGCGAGTAGATGAACACCGGCTCGCCGAAGTAACGGTAGGTGTCGGCGTTCTCCTGTCGCTTGGGCGTGGCCGTGAGGCCGAGTTGCGCCGCAGGTTTGAAATACTCCAGGATGCCGCGCCAGTTGCTCTCATCGTTGGCGCCGCCGCGATGGCATTCGTCAATGACAATGAAATCAAAGAAGTCCGGCGGATACTCGCCGAAATACGGCGATGGCGAACCATCCTCCTTGGGCGGGCCGCTCATGAACGTTTGGAAGATGGTGAAGAACAGGCTGCCGTTTTTGGGCACTTTGCCTTTCTTGCGGATGTCTTCCGGCTTGATCCGCACCAGCGCATCCTCGGGGAAGGCGGAGAAGGCGTTGAAAGCCTGGTTGGCCAGGATGTTTCGATCCGCGAGAAACAGGATGCGCGGCCTCCGGGTCGGTTCGCCCGAGAGATTCCACCGCGCGTGGAAAAGCTTCCAGGCAATCTGAAACGCGATGAAGGTCTTGCCCGTGCCGGTGGCCAGGGTCAGCAGGATGCGATCCTGCTTCCGCGCGATCGCCTGCAGCACCCGTTCGATGGCGATGTCCTGGTAATACCGCCCCGGATGCGAACCGCCCTTGTCCTCGTAGGGCACGTTGGCGAACCGGTCTCGCCACGCATCCTGTTTGGCGAAGGTGAAACTCCACAATTCATCCGGTGACGGGTAGCACGGGATTTCGCCCTCCGTGCCGGTCTCCATGTCAATGCGGTAAATGCCGTGGCCGTTTGTGGCGCAGGCGTAGCGCACCGCCAGCTTGCCCGCATAATCCTTGGCCTGCGCCACGCCTTCCGTGAGGGCTTCACCCGCCGCCTTGGCCTCCACCACGGCCAGTTTCGTGTTTCGGTATTCGAGAATGTAATCCGCCTTCAGCACCTTCCCGCGCTTGTTTTTGCCTTCGATGCGGCCGGGAATGATGACGTATTCCCGCCGGATGCGGCTGCCTTCCACCACGCCCCAGCCCGCCGCCTTCAGGGCGGGGTCGATCAGTTCGGCGCGGGTTTCGGCTTCGTTCATGCGGGTAGGACTTCACTGACGCCATTGACGCCGCTGACACGGTGGTCAATGCGGTCAACACTGCACTCACACCGGCCGCGTGCCTTTGCACTCCGGGTAGGCGGAGCAGCCCCAGAAATCCCCTTTCGCGGATTTTCGCTGCCGCATGGGCTTGCTGCACACCGGGCATTCCGGTCCGGTGTTCTTCTGGCTTTCGCGGGCTTCGAGGCGTTTGGTCATGAGGCGCTCGCTGAAGCCGCCGGTTTCTTCAAATGCCTTCCCCTGGGCTTCGATCTGGCTTTTGAGCATGTTCAGGGCGCGGCCGATGATGAGGAGCATGGCGTTCGCCACCACCACGGGGTCTTCGGCATCCAGCCAGCGGGCGTATTTCTTCCGCTGCTCCAGCGCGTGCTTGGCGGACTCATGCACCATGTCATCGGTGAACGGGGCGGCATCCAGGGAGATGGCGTTCACGGTGCGGGCTTCGGCGGCATGCACAGACCACGGGAGCTGGGCGCGGTCGAGGATGAAGATCTCGTAGTCGCCGCGCAGCTCGCTGAGGCTGGCGCGGGCCACGTCGGTGAGTTTCATCTCGGTGTCCTTCGAGGTGGAGGAGCGTTCGGAGCCTTCGATGATGTTCTGGCGGCCGCTGCGGGCGGCCTGGGTCATCTGGTCGTATTGGCGGCCCTTGGGGTCGTAGAATTTCGTGTCCGTCTCCCGGTGGTCGAAAGTGAGGAAGCGGCGGCAAAAGTGCAGGGTTTCGAGCTGCACGATCGTCGCCAGCGTGAAGGTGTGCAGCCTGCGGAACCCGCCGTGTTTGTCGAACAGCTCTGGCATGGGAGGAGGTGTGGAGGGTTGGTGAAGGCCGTCAGTCTGGTCAAAGCGGTCAAGTATGTCAATGCGGTCCTCCGGCGGCACAGCGGGACCGCACTGACCGGAATGACGTCATTGTCGTCCGGCGACGGCGTCGCCCGGCAATGAGGTCAGCCCTGTCAGCGGCGTCAATCCGGTCATCACAGCTCCCCGGCAAAGGCCTGGTGCAGCAGCGACTTCTTCAGCTCCTCCAGCGCCGCCTGCTTCTGGCGGTAGAGGCTTTCCAGTCGCTGCGTTTCGGCGGACAGGGCGTCGAGCTGGGTGACGACGCGTTTCTGTTCGCTCAGGAAGGGCAACGGCAGCGGGAGCGTCTTCATTGTTACGCTGGACAGGTTCGCTTGGCGTGTGCCGTTCGCGGTCGGGTAGAGAACATCAAGAAAGCAGCGGGAGCGCAGGTAGTGCAGCAGATAACCGTCATCGATGATGTCCTGCCTGATGGCATCGAACTTCATGATGCGCTGATTCATCAGCAAAATATGGCCGCAGTCTGGAATCCTGACGGCGAAACCGTAATCCTCTTTTCCGGTCGTTCCGGTGAGCGACATGATGATGTCGCCTTCTGCTAAGACGTATCGCGAATACTCGGCTGCGAAGTCGTCGGGGTAGAAGACTGGACTTCGATCAAGATCGAGTCGGTTGCCGTAAAGATTGCCCATGCGCACGAGCTGGGTCTGTGATTCAGGGACAGCATCACCACTCGTGAAAGCGAATCCATTGAGGAAGTCGCATACGTCGCCCAGTGTCTTCTCCACCCACCCCGGGCCGCGCTGGGTGAAGACGGCTTGGAGGTGGCTTTCGAAGAGGGCGCGGGCGTTTTCGAGGTTCTGGGCGGCATGGGCTTGGGCGGTGGCCAGCCCGGCAAACGCTTCGTCCAGCACCCCCACGATCCGCTGCTGATCCGCCAGCGGGGGAACAGGAATCGCGATTGATTCGGCATCGGAGTTCTTGATTCCACCCATAATGCCGTCGCCAGCGGCGCTGTCCTTTGCATCCTGAAACTCATCAGAAGTGATGAAATAGAAAGCAAAGCGCGGAAGAACTTGGTGGCTAGGCTCAATGAAACAGAAACCTGTGGAAAAAAGCGAACCGCAAAGACCTTCGTCGATGAGGATTACTTTCTTCGTTCCCTTCATGCGGGCAAAGCCTATGTCTCCTACCTCCGGCATGCACCCCGCTCGACTAGGTCGGTTTTCGAAATCAACAGTCTCAGGCTTACTGATTTCACCTTCAGGACCGACAGCGCCAGTAGAGAAGTAATTCCGAACGCCAGCGAACGGCTTCGGTTTCCTATTGGTCACCGGGCAAACTTCGCCCAGCGATCTTGTCTGCCATCCCGTCTTCATGCCAGCAGCCCCCGAATGTTCTCCAGCACCTCCGCGCTCTCGGCGTCCAGCGCGGCGATCTCCTCCAGGATCTCCTGCGGGCGGCGGTGGGTCACGGTTTCACCGCCGTTGGGGTTTTTCACGGAGAGGTCGTAGGTGGCGGTGTCGATGGCCGACACTTCCACGCTCCAGCTCTTCGCCGTCGCCTCCAAGTCCTTCTGCCGGTCAATGAAGTCACTGAGGTCCGCATCATTGAGCGGGTTCGTCTTCCCCAGGTTCCGGCCGGGATCGAGCTGGTAATACCACACCTTCCGCGTGGGGCGGCCTTTCTCAAAAAAAAGCACCACCGTCTTCACACCCGCGCCCTGGAAGGTGCCGCCGGGGCAGTCGAGCACGGTGTGCAGGTCACAGCTCTCCAGCAGGTGCCGCCGCAGGCTCACGGAGGCGTTGTCGGTGTTCGAGAGGAAGGTGTTCTTGATGACGATGGCCCCGCGACCGCCGGCGCGGAGGATTTTGATGAAGTGCTGGAGGAACAGAAACGCCGTCTCGCCGGTGCGGATGGGGAAATTCTGCTGCACCTCCGGCCGCTCCTTGCCGCCGAAGGGCGGATTCGCCAGCACGATGTCGTAGCGGTCCTTTTCCTGAATGTCGGCGAGGTTTTCCGTGAGCGTGTTCGTGTGGATGAGGTTCGGCGCCTCGATCCCGTGCAGGATGAGGTTCATGATGCCGATGACGTAGGCGAGGGACTTCTTTTCCTTGCCATAGAAGGTGCGCTCCTGCAGCGCCTGGTCCTGCGCGGTGCTGCGCTTCGGAAAGGTCTCGCGCAGGTAGTCGAGCGCCTCGCAGAGGAAGCCGGCGCTGCCGCAGGCACCATCGTAGATCGTCTCACCGAGCTGCGGTGCCACCACGCGGATCATGGCGCGGATGAGCGGGCGCGGGGTGTAGTATTCACCGCCATTGCGCCCGGCATTGCCCATGCGCTTGATCTTCTCCTCGTAGAGCATGCTCAGCTCGTGCTTCTCGGTCTGGGAGCGAAACCTCAGCCCGTCAATCGCGTCAATGATGTCACGCAGGTTGTAACCGCTCTGAATCTTGTTTTTCAGCTCGCCGAAGATCTCGCCGATCTTGTATTCGAGGGTGTTCGGGCCGGCGGCCTTCTGCTTGAAGCCATGCAGGTAGGGGAAGAGCTTCCGGTCCACGAACTCGCGCAGGTCATCACCCGAGAGGGCGGCGTTGTGGTCGAGTTGACCGTCCTTGTCCTTGGGCGCGGCCCAGGTCTCCCAGCGGTAGGGTGGGGCGAGGAGGTGGGTGTATATCTTCCCTTCGAGCGCGGCTTCGTCGGCTTTGTCCTGCTCCAGGCCGTCGAGGTATTTCAGGAAGAGCAGCCAGGAGGTCTGCTCGGCGTAGTCCAGCTCGGTGGCGCACCCGGCCTCCTTGCGGAGCGCGTCGTCGATGTTGCGGAAGGCTTGTTCAAACATGGGGCGTTAGTTCAGAAAGAGGGCGGGATGTGGTTCGAGGCGGGACTTGGGTGGAGGCATCTGAGGGTTTTCCGGGCAATGGGGGGAGTGTCAAGCTGGGATGACTGGGACGGCGCGGTCAGGCTCATCAAACCGAGGACTCCCGAATACCGTGCTGACAGGGATCTCCCGGGCGGAGGAAGTTGGAAGGCGGATTTTTGGACTTGTTTTGGGAAAAAACGGACTCGGTTTCCAAAAATCTGAACCCGGACTTGGAAAAACCGGACTCGGTTTTTGGAAATCTGAGTCCGGTTTTAATTTTCCAAATGAGTGCTTTGAGGTTCCAGGGGTCACGTGCGCCGCGCGCTGCGGTGGCCGCGCTGGAG
>ERZ761609.501-NODE-501-length-45262-cov-22.216449_pt1 | contig 45262 bp, 38 predicted proteins | sample MGYA00511163_ERZ761609 | MGnify/ENA primary metagenome ERZ761609 (study PRJEB28899, sample SAMN02445070) | bioreactor sludge metagenome | biome: EBPR sludge | place: Australia: Brisbane, Thorneside Wastewater Treatment Plant | collected 2011-12-16 ... | reverse complement strand
GCCCCATCTCTCTCCTCCGTGATCAAACCAGGCTCAAAATAACCAGCGTTATTTATCAATACCTCTACAGGTCGATTTAGTGCTAAAATATCTTTCGCAAAATTGGCCTGAGATGAACGTTCGCTTAAATCAGCCACGGAGTAATATAAGCTTACACCATGATCACCCTCAATCGTCTTCTTTAAAAGAGTCAAATCCTTTTTGTTCCTGGCACAGGTAAAAACATCAAATCCCTCGCTTGCAAATTTCTCAATAACTGCTCTCCCAATTCCCTTAGTACCACCAGAAACTACAATTAATTTTTTCATGCCTTTCTACCCAATAATTAGTATGAAATTCTGCTTTTTTAAGCGTACCATGACGCATAAGATCATAGATAAATTATTTTATCTTTGAGCAAGATAGCTATTTAATAAGGTTTAATTCAATGAAGGGATTTGGGCGGTACATGATTTTTTTGGGATCCCTGGTGGTACGAAGAGAGTCATTGGGTACTTATTACAAACTGGTATTGGAAGAGTGTATTCTGGTGGGTGTTAAATCACTTTTTTTGTTCGCATTGGTGTCTACTTTCATTGGTGCTGTTACTACGGTACAAACTGCCTATAATTTGGTGAGCCCTCTCGTACCCAATTACATTATCTCCAATGTAGTAAGAGAAATGACCATACTTGAACTGGCACCGACCATCATGGCTCTCATTTTTGCAGGGAAGGTGGGCAGTAGTATGTCGGGCAACTTAGGCACAATGAGAATTACTGAACAAATTGATGCCCTTGAAGTAATGGGTATTAACGCTACTTCCTATTTAGTCCTACCTAAAATAATTGCATCCATTTTAATGTATCCGATGCTTGTTATCTTTTCAGGCGCGTGTGCATTAGGCGGTGGCTATCTGGTTGGAACATTGACAGGGATTATTAGTCCTACCGACTATATTTATGGTCTTCGTTATGCTTTTAATGAATACACGGTGACCTTCGCCCTTACCAAAGCACTCGTATTTGGTTTTTTAATTTCAAGCATTTCCTGCTTCAAAGGGTATTACACTAAAGGAGGGGCCTTTGAGGTAGGTGTTGCAAGTACTGAAGCAGTAACTACAAGTGTAATGGCAGTGCTTATCGCAGATTATTTATTGGCACAATTACTTTTATGATAGAGATTCAAAACATATCGAAGTCATTCGAGGATAAACAAATTATTCACAACATTAGTGGCATCTTTGAAAAAGGAAAAACCAATCTGATTATTGGGGCAAGTGGAACGGGAAAAAGTGTACTGTTAAAATCCATTGTTGGTTTAATTCAACCTGACACCGGAACTGTTTTTTATGATGGTCGAAATTTTACGGATGCGGATAAAGAAATGAAGGCAGAAATCCGCAGGGAGATTGGAATGCTATTTCAAGGGGGAGCACTCTTCGATTCCAAATCAGTAGAACAAAACGTGATGTTTCCTCTCAACATCCTCACCAAAATGTCTCCAACAGAAAAGATTGATCGTGTAAACTTTTGTCTGAAGCGTGTGGGGTTAGAAAATGTAAATAATAAAATGCCTTCTGAAATCTCCGGAGGAATGAAAAAGAGAGTGGGGATTGCGAGGGCGATTGTGAATAACCCCAATTACCTTTTCTGTGACGAGCCTAATTCCGGACTTGATCCTCAAACTTCAATTCTCATTGATGAACTAATCAAGGAAATAACAGATGATTTCGAAATTACCACCATAGTGGTTACTCACGACATGAATTCTGTAATGGGTATTGGAGAAAAAATTCTATTCCTATTTCAGGGTCAAAAACTCTGGGAGGGATCAAAAGAAGAAATCATGTATTCTGGAGTAGAAGAACTGGATAATTTTGTGTTTACCAATAAGGTAATGCAAAGTCTAAAAAAGAAATAATGTCCTAGTTTACTTTAGGAAGTGTTATGTAAAAAGTAGTTCCCTCTCCTTCGTTTGTTTCAAATGTAATTGTTCCACCGCTTTGCTCAATTCCTTGTTTTGCAATGGCCAATCCTAAACCCGATCCGGATTTTTTAGTACTAAAATGTGGCAAGAATACCTTGTCGCCCAACTCCTTATCAATCCCATTTCCATCATCACTAAAACTTATTACACAAGTATCTTGTGTGGTCTTAACAGCCACAAGAATATTTATTGCTTTCTCATCCAGTCCCGACTGCAAAGCATTCAAAATGATATTCGTAAAAACTCTGCTCAGCAGCTGATCATCTCCCATTACATAAACGGGCTGGTCGGGAAGAGACAATGTAATTTTCCCTTCTTTATAGTCGGAATGTAAGTGAGCCACGTGTTTTACCAATAAAGTAATATCTATGCGCTGAAGGATTGGGGCAGGCATTCTCGCAAATGCACTAAAAGAGGCTGCAATATCATTGAGTATTTCTACCTGCTGCAAAAGTGTGTGAATGGATTTTTTTGTTTTCTCCTCTGAAAGTCCGGTTGTTAACAACGATCTTTCCATTTGCTGAAGTGTAAGTTTCATTGGCGTAAGTGGATTTTTCACTTCATGTGCTACTTGCTTGGCAATCTCTCTCCATGCCGATTCCTTCTGTATTCTAGAAATTTCAATTTTACTTTGTTCAAGATTATCCACCATCTTATTATACTCATTTACCATCAAGCCTATTTCATCGTTTGACTTCCATTCTAAAGGTTTATTGGATGCCGTTAAACTCGTGCTGCGCAGGGTTCTTGTGATAAACTCCAATGGAAATGTAAGCCACCGCATTGCGAAAAATGACAAAATCGAAAAAAGTATAAATACTATACAAAAGATGGTAATTATATTCGCCATCACCCTGATTTGTGTTTTCTCCAAAGAGTAGGCCGATTCAAAGAATGGAAGGCTCAATATTCCCAATAAATTACCAGAGTCGGGTGACCGCATAGAATAATAGGAACTGTTGTAGCTAAGGGTTCCTATTTGTTCATTATTTACAAATGACTGCTCCGAATCATATACAATTGCCTCCAAGGCCTCCCTATTCACTAAAGATGGAAGTATTCTGTCTTCATAGATTAGAGGCTGGCTTGAGGCCAACAATTTACCACTGGGCAAAAAAACTGTTGCATCTACGTTGGCTAATTTGGCAAGGTCGATAAGTTGGTTTTCAAGTTCATTAAGGGATGTCTGACTATCCTTATCATAAGCGTCAAGTAAAGGAGTAAAGCGCTCCCCTATCGTTTTTGATTTCTCTTTATACTCTTCTTTTAGCTGAGTTTCTGCCGAGTTATTAATTAATCCCAAAGTAGTCGCGCTTACCATAACCAAAGGGAGAACAAATGCGAGATACACATATAATTGAATTCTAGCAGAATAGTTAAGTTCTCTCCGTTGCAAAAAGGTTTTAGCCCCGTAAATCAAAAGTCCAATTAATATGAGAAAGAGCCCTATTATAAAAAGGAAGGAAAAATTAGTAACAATATAAAAATTAGAGTAAGCTGGCGATGACACAACGGTTACCTCTCCCTCGTCATCCACTACTCCAACATGAACAAAATTATTCTCAATTATACCCTTCTCCAATAGAGCAGAGTTACGGAGCTGGGCAATTGGAAAATTCTTTTCAAAATTAAAGTCTCCAAAACTGCTTGTGATTTGATTATTAGAATAAAATGCATAGCTAAAGTCCCTATTTTTAAAATATTGTATAAAACGATCATCCAATAATAACTCAGGAAATACATTTCGAGGAATAACTCTCTTTAAGGAAAGATCCAATACCACATAACCTGTTACCATGCTAAACCGACTTATAGGAATAACAACAAGGTATCGTTTGGTCGACTCAGGGGTTGCATTCTTAAGAAAGAAGACACCTTCGTAATTGGTTTTACTTGCCTCTAGCTGAAATTTTGTGATTAATTCAGTAAAATTTAAAGTCGTTGAATTATCGTAAGAATTACCCGTTGAGTTAAATAAATGAATCTGGATATCATACCTGTCAAAATATGCATTCAGATAAACTTGCTTTACCTTTTGGCGCACAACAGCCTTACTCAGAAAAGGGCTTCCAAGCCGTGTTTGCACAAAGGGATCGGATGAAATCCGCTGAACACTCTCCCCTAATAAGTACTCACCGAGGTAGTCCCTATCGGTAAGAAAGGCATTGGCAAATCTAAATTGAGCATTTACCCTTTCTTCCAAAACAAATTTCTTAATAGAAAGAGAGCCTAGTAAGGAAAAAGCAATAACCGCCACAAAAATGTATATAAAGGAAGCATACGATGTCCGAATCAGGTTTCTAGGAAGCCCCATTTCATAACTAAGAATTAAATATGCAGTAGATACTATGAGCGGAGTCCAATAACCCCTCTGTGTAATCAATGAAAAAGTAAAGAAGAATAGAAAAGTAAGTCCAAGAAGCAAATAAAAGCTTCCCCGTCTTTTCTTCATAAGACTCATTGTCATTCGTACAAATATGTGTACCAACATAAAGGCACCCACAAAAGCTATTATCACCGAAATGAATGAGAATATCCGAACCGAATTAAATGAAAGTGTTTGCGTGATGTCTAAGGCAATCGATGAATTATGAAAAATTGTTTCTATGAACAAATAGGGAAGTAAAATTGAGAAGTAACACAAAAGTAAAAGTAATACCACCGCAATGTTGCGCTTGACGTGCTGGAGGGACAAAACACGTCTTGTAATTTTCAATTTATAATAGTTGAAAAAAAGATACACAATAGGTATTGCAACACAGATGGTATTCAAAAACAAATCACCCACCGATCGGTTGTAACTGGAGGAAGCAAAATAAGCCGGATCAAAAAGTGGAATATCAGGTGATGAGAAAAGTGCCAACATCAATGAACGACCTCCAACAAAAAATACGAGTACAACGAAAAAAGAAACTCCAAACCTGCCTCTGGTGTGTAAAGAAACAACAACCTCATAAATAGCTGCTATTAGAAAAAGGAGTCCAATAAAAACAACCCAAAATACCCGATCGTTGACTCCTGTCACTGTTTGAGATGAGTCAGAAAGGCTCAACTTGAATATCTCTTCATTGTCAACAACGAATGGTTGACCCGATCCTGAAGGGTCATTAATTACAATATCATGAGAGAGAAATATTTTCTTATCCCATCCAGAGACCAGGTATCTGTTATTTATTTTATATCTGTTTTGCAATGGCAATACACCCAGCAAGAATTTACCGTCTCCCACGGTCCATTTTCTAAGAAGAAATATACCTCTTGGCCACTGAAGCAATCGAGTAGAAAAATCTCCCTGAACAGCATGTATGTCGGGCAAAAATTCATTCTTATTCCAATTCAGAACATTGACACTATCCATCAGAAAAAAAGAATGGCTCGCCTGAGTCAGATCAGAAGTGTTCTGAGATAGTAAGGTGGCTGCCTCCTTACTCATTTCATCCACTTGCTCTGTAAGTCTTTTTGCAATCTGAATAAGAATTTCAGATTCATCGGCCTCTGAAGTTTTATTTATCAGAAAGCCTATAACAATCAGAACAAGTCCTGGAATAAAGAATAATATCGACCTGTTGAACTTCATTGATTATCAGTAATCAATAAAATTAACGAAAACAGAGGGAGTTTGCTTATTAAGCTGTAGGGTCGTAACGAATGCCTCCGAAGAAATACAAGAATAAAATGCGTGAGTACCTGAATGAAAAGGGGGTAAATAGAATAGCTCCAACTACGATTGCTGTCAAATAAACCCAATCTGCAGGGTTGCCCAACACATACAGTGCGGTTCCTATAGTTGCAAATAATGCCACACTTATCGCATAACTAACGAACATAGCTCCAAAATAGAATCCTGGCTCAGGTTCAAATGAAACTTCACAGTTAGAGCAATGGGAGTTCATTTTCCAAAAACCTGATAAATCGAATATAGAAGTCTTGAAAATATTGCCTTTTCGGCACTTCGGGCATTTACCTGAGTACAGGGTGTCTTTCCAGGTCTTTACGTGCATTGGACTTAGTGGTTTTATACCAAAAAAAGGCTACAACTCCCACCGCCAAATAGGGAGCAAAAAATAAATACAAAATACCAAAATTAATGCCTGCAGCGATGCCCGGCTCTCCGTTGCTTACATTATTCTCGAGTGTAGCCCTGCACATGGCGCATTGTGCGTATGCACCTGCTACGGTTGAAAGAAGGAGTGCTATTAAAATGCTTAACCTTTTCATTTTTACTGATAATAAGGGCTTATCATTAGGTATACGACCACTCCGGTTATCGCCACGTAAAGCCAGATTGGAAATGTAAATTTAGCCAATGCTTTATGCTTTTCAAAATTACCCGCAAGCGCCCTGCTTAAGGTAAAAAGCACCATAGGTACAACAGCTATTGACAGTAAAATGTGCGTAATCAGGATAAAAAAGTAAAGATATTTCACCGTGCCTTCGCCTCCGAATGATGTGGACTCAGACGTCATATGGTATGCAACATACATTGCCAAAAATGCGGCCGACAAGCCTAAACAAGTTTTCATCAACCACTCGTGGAGTCTTAATTTCTTGTTTTTTACCGCCCAAAGCGCCACTAGCAATAGTAGGGCTGTAATACCATTAATTGAAGCGTAAATTGGAGGAAGAAAGGAGAAGTCATATCCATCAATTTTTACCCCAAACAACAACGCCACAACCAGTGGAATTGCCACTGAGAGTGTAATGATTAATTTTCTATAAGGTTCTTTAACCTCACTCATCTTAATACTTATTCAATATTATTTTCAATTCGAGAATTAAGCGGTCTATTTCCTTCAAAGAGGCATTTGAATACAATCCTCTAATATGGCCTTCAGCATCAATCAATACAATTTGGTTGGTTCCAGCCAGAAACACACATTGTTGTTCTTGCTCATATTCAGCAGCATTCATGACCATTTCATTTTCCACTTTCGGTGATTGATCGTTACTCTTTTTCACAACAATTATTTCAGGGGCATCAACATCAAATTCATCCTTAACTCTTCTTAACTGAAATAATGCATCATCAAACATTGCGTTGGATAAGCCCGAAGAAAATAAAACAATTGCCCCTTCGGTTACATCAACTTTATCTGATTGTACTTGATAGGGCAAGGAAGCCTCCAGTCCGCAGTTGGCAGGCAATTCTTCTGCCGTTTGAAATAGGATAGGTACCTCAAACTCATTCTTACCAAAAGAGTGCAAAAACAAGAAAATTATTACAGGAAGAAGCAATGCCAGAAATAACAACAACCCTTTACGCATCATAAGCAAAATTAGCACAAAAAAAAGAAGGCTAAAGTTACTCACCTTAGCCTTCTATATCATTTGGTCAGAAACTTAAAAATTTATTGCTGAAAGTTTCATTCCTTCATAAATCAAAGCTACCAATAACCAAACAATAAAGATTACCGGAAGGAGTATTGACCATAGCAAGACCTTAGCTTCATACCTTAGATGCATAAATTCCCCAACGATATAAGCTGCTTTTACAATTGTCATTCCCACAAATATGGCAGTCTTTAGATTGCCGTGTGCCATTGTAAACGCCACCAAAAATTCCACAGCGGTGAGTGCACCAAGGATTCCAGCTACGGTCCAAAGTTTTTTTATCTTCTCTTTATCTGGAGGAAGTACTGTTACCTGAGGTTCTTGAGAATGAGACATATTATCGCAATTAAATTAATTAAACAAGATAAAAGAAGGTGAACACAAACACCCAAACTAAATCTACAAAGTGCCAGTAGAGTCCCACCTTTTCTACCATTTCATAGCTCCCTCTTCTTTCATATACACCTGTAAAGGTGTTGTAATAAATCAAAAAGTTGAACATTACTCCACTGAATACGTGGAAACCGTGAAAGCCAGTAATGAAGAAAAAGAATCCTGCAAAATCTGAAGGGCCATACTGATTAACACTCAGGTTAGCTCCAGTCACCTCTTTGGTCACCCATGCACCATTTACAAAATCTTTTACCAACGTAGGCGTATCCGTACCCACGATGAAGTGTGTCCACTCCCAAGCCTGGCAGGCCAAAAATGTGATACCTCCCAACAAAGTCCACAGCATCCATTTTTCAACAGCCTTCTTATCCATTCTATGTCCCGCTTCTACAGCGAGTACCATAGTCACACTACTCATGATGAGGATAAAGGTCATGATACCCACAAAAACAAGTGGTAATTCTATGCCATGTAAAAAAGGCACCGCCTCAAATACTTTCTCAGGAATTGGCCAATATTCAGTAGAGAATGTAAATGCTTCTACTGTACCTGTATAGGCGTCATGTGCTGAGCGAACCAGTCCGTAGGTAATAAGCAAAGCTGAAAAAGTAAATGCATCTGAAAGCAGGAAAAACCACATCATGAGTTTTCCGTAGCTTACACCCATAGGTGAAACCCCTCCGTCCCAAACGCTTCTTCCTGGTGATACCGTGGTGGCTGAAGTATGTGCCATAGTCAATTTTAGATTATCGATTCAATAATAGAAAGATGAACAAATATAGCCAAAGTCCACCCAAAAAATGCCAATATGTGGTGCACATTTCTATCCGTGCGAGGCTCCGAGAGTGGATTTTAAAGCGATATGCAGACTTCAACACAACGGCCAGATAAATTAGCGCACTGATAATATGGAGCCCGTGAATACCCATTATAATGTATAAGAAGGACCCTGAGGGATTACCAATAAGGTGGATACTGTGTTCAACCAGATACAACCACGCCATCCACTGACCAACTAAAAATACCAGCCCAAGTCCCATAGTAATGGAAACCAACATCTTCACTCTATCTAGTTGGTCTTTTTTAGCGGCCCAATAGGCCATCTGCATTGTAATACTGCTTACTAAAATTACTCCAGTGGACCAATACAATATAGCTGGCAGATCAAAGTACAACCAATTGCCTTCCGCTTGACGCACGATATATGCCGAGGTGATCGAAGCGAATAGCATTCCCACACTGGCTACAAAAAGCCACATCGCAAATTTCTTTGGATGCATCGTCAACTGTTTTTTGGGCTCTTCTACAATCTTAAATTCTGATGTCATGTCTAACTCACTTTATCCAACAAATACGCAATCTGAACAATAGGCAAATACAAAAAGGAACCGAACATAATCCGCAATGCCGATTTACGGCTTCCTGTTTTCATCAAAGAAAATGTCTGTGCAAAAAAAGCTGCGCCACAAACAGTAGCCACCATGGCAGAATATATTCCTGTGATTCCAAACACAGAAGGAAGCAAACCAAGTGGTATCAAAAACATAGTGTAAACCATGATCTGAATTGCAGTATTAATGTTTTTTCCATCCTTTGAAGGTAATAACTTAAAGCCTGCCTTTCGATAATCTTCATCTGCTACCCAGGCAATGGCCCAAAAGTGAGGAAATTGCCAGATGAATTGAATTCCAAAGATGATAAGCGCCTCATGGGTTATTTGTCCGGTGGCGGCAATCCATCCCAACAATGGCGGCAAGGCACCCGGAATCGCCCCAACAAAAACAGCAATGGGCCCTACTCTCTTTAGAGGGGTATATACAAAACTGTACAGCACCATCGAAACCAAAGAAAGAAGAACTGTAAATGGATTGGTATACACCCAAAGTATCCAAACGCTGAGCGTCATACACAATATAGCAAATAAGGTGGCCTCTTGCGGTGTCACTCTTCCTGTTGGAATAGGACGATGCATGGTACGATTCATCAGCTTATCCAGATCCCTTTCCAAAATCTGATTGATACACACGGATGCTCCTGAAAGCAGAAAACCTCCCAAAGTTATCATGAGTAAAATCCCCCAGTTGATGTCTCCACGGGAAGCCAATCCATATCCAAAGGCACATGAAAATGCCACCAGCAAGGAGAGCCTTACTTTCAATAATTCAATTAATGATCTCACCTTGGCGATAACCAAAGAAAAACTTGTCAACCCATGTGCTTGCCCTGTAATCATTTCAATTTATCAAATACCAATTTATCCTTGATGTTTAGGTTAAAATACATATGTAGCTGAATACCAAATGTAATGGTTGCCAGCACCAAATGAAGCGGTTGCAGAAAGGCCGGTACGTTAAAATATGCCATTCCCGAACCCGTCAATAAGGTTCCCAAAATTAAAATTATTAAGGATAGTGGTAAAGCTTTATTGCCCCTAGTTTTCCGCAAAAGGTATAATAAAAAAAGGTGCAAAATTACCACCAGCCACGAAAATGAACGATGTATAATAAAGGTGTCTCCAGCCTCAACAATCCATTGGTCTCTTGGGATCAATGAGGAAGCAATCTGATCAATTACCTCCCTCAAATTGGTTCCTAAAAAGATTTGAATGAAAAGAGTAAACATGCAAGCTATAAGTACCCAATTTAACAAGCGAGTACCTTCAATCAGGCTATTATTATCTTCGGGCTTACTCAGATCAAGTAGATAGAAAAGTATGGCTACGATTGCCAGTGCCAGAAACATGTGAATGGTTATTGTCCAGGCAGTAAGATTGGTAGAGACAACGATAGAGCCGAACCATCCCTGGAAAATAACAGCCAGTAAGGTAATAAGTGAAAAAGCAAATATTTTAGGGTGGCTCAATCGGAACTGAATAGACCTCCAAAATAAGGCAATAATGAACAACCCAATGGTTACACCTACCAGCCTGTTCATATACTCCACCCAGGTTTTTGCTGCATTAAAATCTGCCTCTTCCCTGATGTCTTCATCATTAAGTAGTTGATGGGCTGTCTTATCCATCCCAATCAACGTGAGGTATCTGGCAAACTTGACATTTTTGTTGTGCCTGTACTCGGAGTAAACTTCTTTATAGTCAGGTGGTAATTGATTTACAGAGGTAGGTGGAACCCACTGGCCAAAACAGGTAGGCCAATCAGGGCAACCCATTCCAGACCCAGTACTCCGGACAATTCCTCCTACAAGGATTAAAAAATAAACAGCAATCAAGGTAGATAAGCATAACTTATAAAATCCCCTGATTGCTGTTTTACTCAATTACTTGGCGTAATGCGGTTAGTGACTTTTGTCGTCAACTACGATGGCACTTTTATCGCCCATCTCCAGCTTGATAAGATCATTCTCATGCGGCAAATTAGACTCTGGTGTTTCTGAGTAAGGCACCGTTTGAGGTATGTAATCGTCTTTTGCACCTGGCTTACTATAGTCATATGGCCAGCGATACACTGTAGGTATCTCTCCTACCCAGTTGCCATGCCCAGGGTTTCTTGGTGTCGTCCACTCCAAAGCATTTGACTTCCAAGGATTGGCTGGTGCCGCTTTCCCTCTAAACATACTGTAGAAGAAGTTGAACAAGAAAATAAACTGTGCAGCAAGAGTAAGGATTGCTGCCACACTTACCAGCATATTTAAATCTGTAAATGAATTAAATGTCTCAAAGTTTGTCCATGAGTAGTACCTGCGAGGAAATCCTGCAATGCCGATATAATGCATTGGGAAAAATACCAGGTAAACTCCAACAAAAGTGAGCCAGAAATGAATCTTACCTAATCCTTCGTCCATCATCCTTCCAAACATTTTAGGGAACCAATGATAAACACCTGCCAACATACCAAAGAAGGAGGCCGCACCCATTACAAGGTGAAAGTGAGCTACTACAAAATAGGTGTCGTGTAATTGTATATCCACGGCAGAGTTACCCACGAAAATACCCGTAATACCTCCAGAGAGGAAGAACGAAACCAACCCAATCGAAAACAACATAGCAGGGGTAAAGATGATATTACCTCTCCACAACGTTGTAACGTAATTAAATATTTTAACAGCCGAAGGTACAGCTATAATTAATGTAAGCAGCGTAAATATAGAACCTAAGAATGGGTTCATTCCTGTTACAAACATATGATGAGCCCATACTACAAATGAAAGTATAGTAATGAACAGCAATGAGCCTACCATTGCTTTGTACCCAAAGATTGGTTTACGTGAATTGGTAGAAATAATTTCCGAAGTGATACCCAATGAAGGTAAAATCACAATGTATACTTCTGGGTGACCTAAGAACCAGAATAAGTGCTGAAATAAAATCGGGCTACCCCCTTGATTCGGGAGTGCTTCACCATTGATATAAATATCGGACAGGTAGAAGCTTGTGCCAAAGCTTCGATCAAAAATCAATAACAGCGCAGCAGCAAAGAGTACTGGAAAAGAAAGCAACCCAATAATAGCGGTAAAAAAGAAAGCCCAAATAGTCAGCGGCAGTTTCGAAAAAGACATGCCTTTGGTACGCATGTTAATTATGGTGGTGATATAGTTAATACCCCCAAGTAATTGGCTTACGATAAAGAGCGCCATAGCTACCAGCCATAAGGTCATACCTAATCCCGAACCAGACATGGCCTGAGGAAGGGCACTCAACGGTGGGTAGATCGTCCAACCACCACTGGCAGGGCCAGTAGATAAGAAGATTGAAATGAACATGATGACACTGGAAATGAAAAAGAACCAGTAAGACAACATATTCATAAACCCAGATGCCATATCACGGGCTCCAATTTGTAATGGGATTAAGAAGTTACTAAATGTTCCACTTAGGCCGGCAGTCAACACAAAGAATACCATGATGGTACCGTGCATTGTTACTAATGCAAGAAAAAACTCTGTATCAATTTTACCTTGAGGTGTTATCCATTCGCCTAACATAGGTTTTAACCAAGTCAGGTCAGCGTCAGGAAAGCCTAATTGAAGGCGGAAGAGTACCGACATAGTACCTCCTATCAAGGCCCAAACCATACCTGTGATCAAAAATTGCTTTGCAATGATTTTGTGATCCTGGCTGAAAATATAGTTTGTCCAGAAATTACCATGACCGTGCTCATGATCATGATCGTCATGGTGATGAACATCTGCCTGCGTGTGTAAGTCTACTGTTGCCATTCTATGCGATGTCTTTAATTACTAATTGATACAGTTTGGGTGGTGGCACTTATGGCCGCCTCACTTTCAATGGGTATTCCCGATTTAATCATTGCAACTTCCCGTAATGCAGAAGGTACTTTTGTCAGGTATTCAGGGTTTTGTTTCAACCATGGTTCCTGTGCAGCTTTCCATTTCTCGTAATCTTCAGGTTCGTCTACCACTACTAAAAAACGCATAGAGAAGTGGCCTTTTCCACAGATCTCTGTACATGCCATTTCATAATTAAAATCAGGATTTCCCGTTTCGTTTCTCATATCCTGAGTGGATTTGGTAGCCACAAATTTAAAATTGGTATACATACCTGGTACAGCATCCATTTTTACTCTAAAGTGAGGGAGAAAAACACTGTGCAAAACGTCTTTCGCTCTTATCTTTAAAAGAACCTCTTTCCCTTTTGGGATATGAAGTTCGAGTGATTTAAAATCATCAAATGAATTTTTGTCCGTCAGGTCAAGGCCAAACTCATTAACAGCATCAATCAATTTGTAATTCACTTCGCCCAACTGCTTATCCTTTACACCCGGATACCTGGCAGTCCATGCAAATTGTTGTCCTATAACTTCAACTATTTCGGCATCTTCAGATGCAGGACTTGTAATATCACCCCATACTCTCAAACCTTTGAATATCAGTAATGCCAGAATAACGGCCGGAATCACAGTCCAAACAATCTCCAACTTAGCACTGTCAGGAAAATAGGTTGCCCTTCGATTTGGATTGTATCTGTATTTGTATGCAAACCAAAACATTACTATAGAAAGTGCTACGAAAGCCACTACACTAATCCACATCGTTATCCAGAACAAACTATCAGTTTCTACGCCATGTTCAGAAGCAATAGGAAGCACATACGAATCGTAATGAGTATAGGAGTACCAACCAAACAGGCCCAGTCCTAAAATCATAAAAACCACAAAAAGAAATCCCTGCGTACTGTTCCCAGCATGTTCACCTTCTTTTGAACCTTTAACAAGCCCTACCAGATTGCCAATCCGGAAAATCATGTAAAGTATGAACAGGACAAGTATTACGCCCAAACCAATAATCAGACTCATCATACTATTTTATTAAGCAATTTCAATAAATATCTATCCTTCATTTTTTAAATGTGGTGATTTAAAGCTTCTCCCATCATTGGGTGATTCTTTGCCACCAGAGGTGCTTTGGATAGTGCAAGTAATGTTACATACAAGAAAGCTGCTACAAACACCATAGTCAAACCAATTTCAAGAAAACCCAAGCCACCATCATGTTGCATTACGCCAGGTGTAACCATATTATAAAAGTCGAACCAGTGACCTATTACCACGATAACACAAACCACTTTCAGCATGGACATATGTCGTTTTGAATCCCTGGTCATGAACAATAAAAAAGGCAGGACAAAATTCATTATAATACTTACATAAAACACCCAGCTATAAGGACTATTATTCATCTGGTTGACGAAATACACGGTCTCTTCAGGAATGTTGGCATAATAAATCAATAAGAATTGACTAAACCAGATGTAGGTCCAAAAAATGCTGAATGCAAACACAAACAACCCAAGGTTATGCAAATGATTGGCATTTACCATTTTGAGATATCCCCCCTCTTTCAAGTAAATTACAAGTAAGGTAATGACTGCCAAGCCAGTTACAAACCAACTGGCAAATACATACCAGCCCATCATTGTGCTGTACCAATGGGTGTCAATACTCATCACCCAATCCCAAGCAGCAATTGATGAGGAGACAGCAAATATTACAAGAAATACAGCTGACAATGAACGCGCTTTCGTCCAATGTGCAGTACCGCCATTGATGTCTTCCGCAAGCATTTCTCGTTTAATCCATACGAAGAAAAGATACCAAAGTCCAAAGAAAACAACCATCCTTAGAATGAAGAATAATGGAAAACCACCTGCATCCAATGGCCAGAAGAAATAACCACTCTTTCCATTAATAATGGCATCAAAACCGTCCCCTTCTACATATAAATCGTGATGCGTCCAGTGAAATACGTCAGCCTTTACGATAAACCATAGCACTAACATAAGTATGCCTGAGATCGGAATCCATTGCCCCATAGCAAGTGGAATTCTTTTGATGGGTGCAGACCAACCTGCCTGTGCAGCATACTGAATGGTCACAAAAAATAACCCAATAATTCCAATACCTGCAAAGAAAATATTGTTCTGCCAAAGGGAAGTATATATTCTCTTCAGCCACACAGGGCTACCGTGGTGTTCTTCTGCTGTAACCTCAGGCGCTGCAGCCACCTGATCGGCACTGGCTACAAGATTAGTCAACGTTTGAGCTGATGCATGTTCTTCCTCATGACCGGATCCTGAACCCATGGCCAAGAACACACCAAGTATAAAAAGCACAATACCAACAGCACCAAGTATTGCAATCTTCTTTTTTGCTTCAGGTTTGAATTCGTAATATTCTTCGGCTACCATTTATTTTTTTTCAAAAATTTGAAACTCCTTATTACTTTCTACTTTTTTTGTAAAGTCTTTACGTATTTGGCAATCTTCCAGCGATCCTCAGGTTCAATCTGAGAACCATGTGGCAACATGAGGTTTCTTCCCCATGTAATCACATGGAAAATATGGCCTTCAGTCATGTTCAGGTAAGCATCTCCGTGTAAGTTGGCAACACCACCAACAAACTTTTTGTCCACTCCGCCAATTGACACTCCTGTTCCAACCTTACCATCACCTTCACCCTTTGGCCCATGGCATTGGTTACAGAATATGGTATATAGTGCTTTTCCATCTGCAATAATTGCTGCTGTACTATCCAGTGGGTTCTTAATGGTGGAAGCGTACTCCAGACTATCCTTGCCAATTCTGTAGGGCAACCAGCCATTTCTATTTCTCTTTACAGTATAAGGGGCTGGCGCTCTCATATTCATCCTATTTGGATTGTACTTATTTGAGTTAAAGTACTCCCCTCTTCCATTGTTCAAAGAGTTCACCCAAGTTCCTGCGCTTTCATCCGTTATTTGGGTAAGTGGCTCGTAAGCGACTGAGTGGTACATGTTGGCTGCATATTCAAGCCCTGGATAGTCTCCACCCGCCTTACATCCAGCCAAAAAGGCTGCTCCTGCTATCGCGATTAAAACTGTTTTTAATAGTTGCATATTCCGCATCCGCTTTTAAAAATTCTTATCGTTAACTTCCTGTGCTCCGCTATCCTTTAACAGAGCTCCTATATCATCTTTTGTCAGTTTATTGATAGCCAGATCAATAGCCAGTATGTGCTTATCGTCTGTACTTCTCAAATCAAACTGCTGTGGCCACTTGTAGGGCTTCATATCACTTACAATCAAAAATGTCGCTACCATGCCCAGAGCAGATAACAACACCGTCAATTCGAATATTACTGGTATAAATGGAGGCAGTGCAGCAAAGTTTTTACCACCGATGATCATTGGCCAATCATATCCCATCATCCAAATCTGCATAATTAATGCAAGCGCAGTTCCTGTCATTCCAAATACAAAAGCTGCAATGGGTAAGCGCGTTCTCTTATACCCCAAAGCCTCATCCAACCCATGTACAGGAAAGGGTGAATATACCTCATGTATCTTTATTCCCCTATCCCTCACTTTCGTTACGGCCTGAAGAAGAATATCTTCATCATCAAACACACCTAACACAAAATTCTTATTGCTTTCCATGATTGATAACTACTTTTTTTCAGATGATGACTTTAAAATACTTTTTATCTCTGCCATGTTTACCACCGGGAAAAATTTAGCAAACAAAAGGAATGCTGCAAAGAAGAACCCGAATGTCAATACATACTCACCAACGTCATACAAAGTTGGATAGAACATCGTCCAGCTAGATGGTAGGTAATCCCTGTGCAACGAAGTAACAATGATCACAAATCGCTCAAACCACATTCCAATATTGACAATAATTGACAATACAAAAGTGGCCACAAGACTGGTTCTGATTTTCTTAATCCAGAAAAGCTGTGGTGAAATCACATTACAAGTCATCATAGACCAGTAAGCCCACCAATATGGTCCAGTTGCCCTATTAATAAAAGCATATTGTTCGGCAGGCACCTGACCATACCATGCAATAAAAAACTCAGTGATGTAAGCAATACCTACAATTGAACCTGTCACAATGATGATGATGTTCATCAACTCCACGTGATAGATTGTAATATAGTCTTCGAGTTTGAAAAGCTTTCTGGTAATCAGCAACAGCGTAAGTACCATGGCAAATCCAGAAAAGATCGCACCCGCCACAAAGTAGGGTGGAAATATCGTTGTATGCCATCCAGGAACTACCGAAGTTGCAAAGTCCATCGATACAATCGTGTGTACCGAAAGCACAAGTGGAGTAGATAGGCCTGCGAGAATCAATGCTACCGATTCGTAGCGCATCCACGTTCTTGCACCACCTTGCCACCCAAAGCTAAGGGCATTATAAATAGTTGCTCTTGTCTTATTCCCCATTCTTACTGCACGATCACGAATCACGGCAAAATCAGGAATGAGACCGATATACCAAAACACTAACGATACGGTGAAGTAAGTAGAGATTGCAAATACGTCCCAAAGAAGTGGTGAGTTAAAGTTTACCCACAATGAACCAAATGCATTGGGAAGTGGCAATGCCCAGTAGAATCCTAACCACAAACGACCCATGTGAATTAATGGGAAGGTAGCAGCACAAATTACTGCGAAGATGGTCATCGCTTCTGCAGCGCGGTTGATTGACATTCTCCACTTTTGACGAAATAATAATAAGATAGCCGAAATCAGGGTGCCCGCGTGACCAATACCCACCCACCATACGAAGTTGGTGATATCCCAAGCCCAACCAACGGTCTTATTAAGACCCCACATTCCAATTCCGTCCCACAAGGTTATGGACATGGTGTAAACACCAAACCCAAGAAGGACCAGGGAAACTCCAAATGCCATCCACCAAAGTTTAGTGGGTTTCCCCTCTACCTGGCGGCAGATATCTTCAGAAACGTCACTGACCGTTTTGCCACCGGTGATGAGAGATTCGCGTAGTGTTGAGCTTACTTGCATAAAATCGTTATCCGTTTATTTACTATGCGTTAGTTACTTCTTTGTTCTTAATCTTAGTTAGATAGAAAATATTGGGTTTTACACCAATTTCCTCCAGCACTCTGTAGGCACGTGGATTACCAATTTGCTTATCAGAGCTGTTAGGTCTTTCCTTGCTGCGCGTAATTTGCAACAATTTACTGATCTTGCTCTCAGAATCATTCATGTCTCCAAACACAATTGCGCCAGAAGTACATGAAGCCTGACATGCTGTTACCACATCCCCATCCTTCAATTTTCTTTTTTCTTTCTTCGCTGCCAACTTGCCCGACTGAATGCGTTGCACACAGAAAGAACACTTCTCCATCACCCCTCTTGATCTCACCGTCACTTCTGGGTTCAGTACCATACGGCCTAAATCGGTATTCATTGAAGGGTTTACTTCGTAGAATTGCTGATTGTCGTGGTACTTAAACCAGTTGAACCGTCTTACTTTATAAGGACAGTTGTTGGCACAATACCTAGTACCAATACAACGGTTATAAGCCATTTGATTTAATCCCTCTGTGCTATGCGTAGTAGCTGCCACTGGACATACCGTCTCACATGGTGCGTTGTTACAATGCTGGCACAACATGGGTTGGAATACTACCTCAGGGTTCTCAGCGGCATGCTCAAGCGCTTCATAGTCACTGATGTCTGTTGCACTGCTACTGTAATAACGATCAATACGCAACCAATGCATTTCCCTGCGGTTGATCACCTCTTGCTTTCCTACAAGGGCTACGTTGTTCTCAACATTACAAGCCACAATACATGCCCCGCAACCTGTACAAGAGTTCAGGTCAATGGACATTCCCCAATGGTGATTATTGTAGTCGTGTCCTTTCCATAATGTTACAGTACCTGGATCAACTTTTTCATCCCATTTTGAAATCTTTGGAAATTCACGTCCCGCCTCTGGATCTTTTTTGAATTCACTCAAGACAGACTCCTGAATCACGCTGCTGCGCCCCATATAAGTCTGATGGGTTTGTGTTTGAGCAATCTGGTACGACTCGTCCAAAAGGGTTGGCGTTACATTAGAGGTGATACTGTAATTAAGTGTTCCATTGGACATTACAATAAATGGATACACGTTTTGACCTAAGTTTTCCGCTACCTTCCCTACTTTTGTACGTCCATAACCAATGGCAATACCAATTGTACCTGGGGTTTGGCCTGGTTGAACCAGAGCCGGAAGTTTAACGGACTTACCTCCTATCGCAATATTCAAATACTGTGTATGGCCCTCTGCATCATTGTCTACTCCAAGGGTTGCTGCATCTTTTTGGGAGATAGTGGCATAATTATCCCATACTGCTTTGGTAATAGGATCTGGAAATTCCTGTAAAAGCGGATTATTTGCCTGAGAACCGTTTCCTACTCCATAGCTTTCATACAATGCAATTTCAAACCCTGTATTGTTGGCTTTGTAGTTGGCACTTATCGCTGAAGAAGCTGCGTTAACATCCCCTGCAAATGAAAGACTTCCACCTGATTCGCCACCCACTTCAAGAACACCATCATACAAACACTTGTCCCAGAAAGCCTGGAATCCAAGACCAAGCGCAGATTGATTAAAGTACCAGTCCTTCCAGTTGTTTTTGACAAACGAAAAATATTCTACCTTCTCCCCAGCCCACATCAAAAGACTTTCTTGCGCCTGACGTGTATTAAATATTGGTGTGATGGCAGGCTGCGAAAGACTGAATGAATTAGTTTTAGGCTCAAAATCATTCCAAGACTCCAAATAATGATGATCCGGAGTTTTGTAAGTTGACATTGACGCTGTCTCATCCTCTGTGTAAGAAGTGGAAACAGTCAGTGAAATATTTTTAAGTGCAGCTCCCAGTTGAGCGCCCATTGGATGGTCATATACCGGATTACAGTTATAGAAAATAACTGCTCCAATTCTGCTTGCTTCTGCATCAGCGATAAATGCTGCCATTTCCTCGTCATTTCCCTGACGATAATTTACAGCCTTGTTTGAAAGTATAGTTGATCCATAACTATCCAGCATGGAATTGATTCCATTGACCAAAACCTGAACGTCTTTGTCATTTGAGCCACAAACCAATAGCGCCTTACCGCGATTTGCCCACAATTCCTCAGCGGCCTTATCCAGGTTTGCCACCTTATCCATTCCTGCTGAAATGGTAGCATTACCTGCCTTTCCGGCAATAAGGTTATAAAGCTGTGCTACTACCAACCCTTGCTGCGAAGGCCTAATCATGGTGCGGTAGTCTGCATTAGCCCCGGTAAGTGTAAGGTTGGTTTCGAATTGATAGTGGCGGGACATATTTCTATTTTCCTCACTGATCTTGCGATTCACACTGTATTGTTTTGCAAACTCAATGGGTGACAACCATGTTCCAAGGAAATCAGCACCTACACTCACTATAAGATTTGCTTTAGCAAAATCATAAGAAGGAAGAAATGCCTTCCCGAAAGAAGCCTCATTTCCTTTTAGCATACCATAGTAGGATACCTGATCATACTGAATATGGTTTGCTGTTGGGTATTTGGATTTAAAGTGTTGAATGGCTGCCTTGGTGCTGGGGCTCAGTATGGTATTGCTTACAATTCTAATCTGCCCATTAGAGGCGGCCACTCCCTGAAGTTTTGCCGTAATTTCCTTATCCGCATCCTCCCAGCTTACGTTGCCATTGTCTTTCTTAGGCCCACGCAAACGGTAGTTGTCGTACAGTGACATCACTGATGCCTCCACCTGAGCATTGGTTCCGCCATTGCTTACCTTTGAGAGTGTATTCCCTTCTATTTTAATAGGGCGTCCCTCAAGTGTTTTTACAACAATACTGCAATAGTCTCCACCATTTATATAGGTAGAGGCGTAATAATTGGGGATACTTGGATCAGCATCAATAGGCTTATTCACGAAAGGGATGGCCTTCCGAATAGGTGCCTCACAGGCTGCCAGAGAAGCAGCCGCCACGCTGAAACCCATCATTTTAAGAAAATCTCTGCGCGTATGACGTGGGTCATTCTCAACACCAAGATCAACGAATTCCTTATGCGCATGTTCTACAAACGCTGGATCATTCTTAAGCTGCTGAATTCCTTTCCAATATGTCTTTTTTGTAATGCTCATACTTATTCTAATCCAAAATATAGAGTCTATATTAATAATGACACTTTGCACATTCTAATCCACCAATGTCTTCCACTTTCATTGCATTGTTATTATGCAACTCAAGAAGATTATCATAATACTCATTGCCTTTGGTGTTTAAATCTGTAGTACGATGGCAATCAATACACCATCCCATGGTGAGCAATGAATACTGCTTTACAACATCCATTTCTTCAATCGGGCCATGGCAGGTCTGGCACTCAATGCCTCCAACATTTACGTGTTGTGAGTGGTTGAAATAAGCCAGGTCGGGTAGGTTATGAACACGAACCCATTCAATAGGTCGGTTAGTCTCTATTGCCGATACAATTTTGGCGATTTCAGTCTCACCTGTATTGGTTCCGCTGCGAATCTGTGTATGGCAGTTCATACATATATTAGGTGAGGGAATATTGGCACTGCGACCCTTTATTGCCCCGGTATGACAGTACTGACAGTCAATTTCGTATTCTCCAGCATGCACCTTGTGTGAGAACGCTATGGGTTGCTTGGGTGCATAGCCCTGCTGCACACCTATCGTGTACAAACCATCAATAACCGTTTTGAATGATATGGAAGCTACCAGGAAAACGACAATGAAAATAAAGCCAGTACTCTGAACAATTGAACTAAAAGTAAAGGGTGAGTGAACTACCTCTCTGTCCTCTTCGGTTAAATCTTTTTGATCCAGGTAACGCTTGAGCGAACTTATAATGAGACCAAGGATAACTAGTAACAATACCAAGATGACAATCATGCCTACTAATATGGCATTAAGGTATGTGGGCGGTACACCATCTCCACTTCCAGTGCCTCCTCCATCAGCAACAGTTGCAACTTCCTCCGGCTTCTCAGCTTCTGCTTTTACATAAGCCAGGATCGACATGATCTGATCATCTGATAACGAGGTAAACGATGTCATCAGTATTTTGCCACTTTCTTCGTATACTTTGTTGGCATACTCATCTCCGCTGGCAATTAACTTTGAAGAGTTGCGGACGAACTCCTTGATCCAATCTATGGAGGGAGCTCGATCTTCTATGCCTGCGAGTGCCGGGCCAATTAACTTTTGATCTACCCGATGGCAAGCCTTACAGTTGGAATTAAAAAGGGTCTCCCCTTGTGTAATTACGCCAGCATCAGAAGAAATATCTTGAGAAAAAGAAGTAAGACTTAATACGATAAAAAGAGCCGTAATAAGATTCTTAAATAAACCAGAGATTTGGTGCGTCATCGTGATTCGTTTAGGTGTCCGGTTTTATTCGGAGGTGCACAAATCTACACTCGTAATGCATTATTTCAAATTTAATTTTGAGCTTGAGGGTATTATTTTGAACACTAGCGATACTTCTGCAGTGCCCCGAAATCCCATTCAACTATCAAACAAAATTTTTATAGAAATGCGTAATTTAGAATCAATTTAAATAGTGAGATTATGCCTCCTCGTACATCGTTCGATTAAGCTCGTACTGCTCTCATTCCCATCATTTTACGGCTAGGGATTAACCAGATTAACCACGGTCTGGCATAGGTCATCGATCAATAAAATCCTATAAAACTGCTTTACCTCATTCGTTTTGAATGTTAATCGTATTTTTCTTCATGTACAGGAGTGGTAAAATATTTATGATCTGCGGTCACACAATAGATCAGCACTTCCTACTTTATTATCCCTTTAAGTCTTACTTCAACTTATTTTTTTACAAACGCGATTACCTTTCACCTCTCCAAAACATCAAAAAAAGTATTTTTTATTGTATGGGTTCTATTTTATTAATTGGCTACAATTTTTCGTTGGGGTAATTTTCACCGCTTTGAAAAAAGAATTATTTTATCTCCTTATTGACTTGAATGGAATCGATTTTTGATTTGCTGCCAAAAGAAAAATAGAAAAGAACAAACGGAATGGTGTGTGTATTCAACATCCGAAGTTGGCCATCATAGCTTCATGGTTGTATGCCGGAGCGTTTCGACATGACCCGATTTAGAACCTAAAAGCGGGATATTCGGTGTAAAACTGGGATTTCAGCCAAAAATGTACTATATTAAGAGCTAATGGTGATACGGTTAATAATGTTTTAACTCCAATGCCTCTCCTATCCTGAGGTGTTGCTTAACTCGAATCTCAAATTTTAAGTATAACATTGATAGGAAAACTTACGCCTAATAATATTTATTAAGCGATTCAGAATTATAAATACCTTTGACCCGCATTTGTTATTTTATGAATGCCTTTCAAATCGTTTTATTATAAATAGTGTAAACAAAATATGCAAAGTGCAACAAGCAACTCAAAGACTAAGGAACTTGATTTTGATAAAACAAAATCATTCATTGAAAGAAGAAAAGCCGTTGTTGCCAACGGTGTAAGTGTTTTTGTCCCTTCTTCAGCTGTAAGTGCCCATGGCGCAACTATTATTGATGCGAATGGAAATGAATTGATCGATTTTGGAGGAGGTATAGGGGTGCTCAATGCTGGTCATTGCCCTCCCCCTGTTGTTAAGGCCATTCAGGAGCAGGCTGAGAAGCTTATTCATGCCTGTTTCAATATTTCTACCTATGAGCTTTACATGGAATTAAGTGAAAAGCTGGTAAGTCTGTTCCCCCATGGAGACAAAACAAAGGTGATGCTTACCAATACAGGAGCAGAATCAATTGAAAATGCCATCAAAATAGCGCGTCAGGCTACAAAACGCTCTGCTGTGCTTTGTTACAGTGAAGCCTTCCATGGTCGTTCCATGATGGCCATGACTCTTACATCTAAGATCAATTACAAAATCAACTGCGGGCCATTTGCCCCAGAAGTGTACAGGCTCCCTTTCCCAAATTTTTACCATGAGGGAAAAGGTCTGAGCGAGAACGACTTTGCAGAACAAGAACTGCTGAAGCTATATGACGCTACTCACAGTTTAGTGGATCCGGATAATATTGCTGCTATAGTTATAGAACTGGTGCAGGGTGAAGGTGGATTTAATATAGCTCCCAAACGATATGTAGAAGGACTGCGCGAGTTTTGTGATCAGTTTGGCATTATGCTGATTTTTGATGAGGTACAGAGTGGCTTTTGCCGTACAGGGAAATGGGGTGCCCACGAACACTTTGGTGTCACCCCTGATATTTCAACCTGGGCCAAATCTATGGGATCAGGAATGCCGATAGGAGCTGTGATTGGTAAGCAGGAAGTAATGGATGCAGCCGCAGTAGGTACCATTGGAGGAACTTACCTCGGCAACCCTGTATGTTGTGCAGCAGCCCTGGCTACCATTAAATACATGGAAGAAATTGATCTCAACGGAAGAGCTCAAAAAATAGGTAAGATAGTAAGTGATCGCTTTCACAAATTAAAGGAAAAGTGTTCCGCTATAGGTGATATCCGTTCATTAGGTGCCATGCAGGCCATTGAATTTGTTGAAAACAACGACCCGGGCATGCCCGATTCTGAAACTGTGACCCAACTTACCAAAGCCTGTCTAAAGCGTGGACTCATATTATTAAGCGCAGGCACTAACAAAAACGTAATCCGAATTTTAAGTCCACTGGTCATCTCTGATGAATTGTTGAACAAGGGACTTGATATAATTGAGGAGGAACTTTTAAAAATTACTAACTAATGACCCCATTCTCAATAGCAGGAATTCAAATGCATGTTTCGGCCGGCCTCAACAATGTGCCTATCATGAAACATAAAATAGATGTGATGATGTCGGTATACCCATGGGTGCAGATGATCATGTTTAGTGAATTATGTCCACTTGGTCCACTCACTTACAATGCCATGGAGTTTCCAAATGAAACGGAAAAAGAATTTTGCGACATCGCGAAACGGTACGGTATCTGGTTAATCCCTGGCACCATGTTTCAAAAAAAGAACGCCCAGGTATATAACACTGCGAGTGTCATCAACCCACAAGGTGAGGTTGTAGGAAGGTACAATAAAATGTTTCCTTTTTACCCCTACGAGGTGGGTGTTACCGGAGGAGATGAATTTTTAATGTGGGATGTACCTAAAGTGGGAAAGTTTGGATTGACCATTTGCTACGATATGTGGTTTCCCGAAACTTCACGCACGCTTGCTGTAAACGGAGTTGATGTTATTCTTCATCCTACCCTTACCGCTACAATTGACCGGGACATTGAGTTATCATTGGTTCAGGCCACTGCAGCCATCAATCAATGTTTCATTTTTGATATCAATGGGTTAGGAGACGGAGGAACCGGACGTTCTATTGTCTGTGGGCCAGATGGACGTGTGTTGCATCAGGCAAGTACAGGAGAAGAACTCATTCCAATTGAGATTGACATTGAAAGGGTAAAGCGGAGCAGAGAGATGGGGGTGCTGCGCCTTGGACAGCCGCTCAAAAGTTTTAGAGATAGAAACATTCAATTTGATATCTACCAGCAAGGGGCTCAACTGCCCTACCTCAATTCGCTGGGCAAGCTACACAAACCCACTCGATTTGAACAAATAACAGAGGTGCTGCAAACGAACGTTGAAGAACCAACTGTATTGCAAAGCTGGATGAACAAACTTAAGATATGATATTAGTATAAACCTAAAGAAAGAGGCCATGAAAGCATCAGTAAAACATGTGAAGAAAGAGAAACCAATGAACCTAAAGCATTATGTCAATTGGTTTGAAATCCCCGCTTACAATTTTGAACGTGCTGTATCATTTTACAATCAGGTATACAACATCACCATGGATGTAACCGAAATAAACGGTTACTCTATGGCTTTTTTTCCAGCCAAAAGAGGAATTGGTGGTGCCGTTGTAGCCGGAGAAGGTTGTACACCTAACACCACAGGCCCCCTGGTATACCTCAATGGAGGCAAAGACCTGAATATCGTACTCAACAAAATCGAAGAAGCAGGGGGTCGTATCATTATGAGTAAAACATTAATCAACGATGCGGTAGGTCACTTCGCATTGTTTATGGATACAGAAGGGAACAGACTGGCCCTTCATTCAAAAAATTAATTGCTAATCTTCTCGCAAGAATTTAGCTTTATAAGAGACCCTCTAGCTGGGTAAAAGCAAACAGTATTAACAATATTAGTAAGGATATATTCTGCCTTTGGGTGTTTATATCCTGTGGTATCAATCTATGTATTATGAAATCTCCATCCACCCTGTTTATCCAAAAGGATGACAATCTGCTCGGAGGTTCCATGCCTTCGCGCCTATATGCGCGAAGGAATTCAGGCTTGTACCAACTAAAAAATAATTATTAACACATGAAAGAGTCGCGTCAAATAAAGGAGAAAAACTTACTCACAGGGCATTTCTATAATATCGGTCAACTGCGGACGGAGCTATGGACCGAATTAAAGCTAAAGGCTTATGTGCTTGCCCGTAAACAAGACAAAGAAGATAAAGAGGAATACAAGGCGCAAATGACCAAACTCATCAAAACACTTCTTGAAGTAGAACAGTACTTTGCATTCCCTGGTGTAGCTACAATAAATGTGATTAATGATTTTTTGAAACATGATGAATTTCAGATACTCAAGAACACCATAAAGGAAATATTAAGATTACTGGTAAGCGAGGATTACAGGAATGACGCAGAAGTATTTTCGTTTGCCACATTGTTAAAAGGAAAGGGGAATAAACAGCTACAGGATTCTAAAATAAAACGGAGGTATTTCGAAGTGCTTTTTGTGGATAATCTTACCTCACGAGAAGAACAGGTCATCACCAAAAAACTTACTGATGTACGAGGCCCAAAGGATACTTTTGTATATCAGTTGGTTTATGCAAAATCTTTTCAAGACACTTTAGTTGCATTGATGGCTAACCCTAATATTCAAGCCTGTGTTATCCGTTATGAGATTCCTTTTAAATCAAAAAATATAAATGGAATTTTAAAACCATTTGTCAGCCATCTGTTCAAAGAAAATCACGAGGACGTGCAGGAGTATGAAATGGGCATTCTGCTCGGTCAGGCCATCCGAATGCTCCGGCCTGAACTAGATATCTATTATGTCACAGACAATGCAGTGAATAGTCTACCCGATACTGCATTAAAAATATTCAAACGCATATTTTACAGAAAAGAAGATGCACAGGAATTGCACCTCACTATTATAAGTGGAATCAAAGATCGATTTGAAACACCTTTTTATACCGCATTGAAAGAATACAGTCAAAAACCTACCGGGGTTTTTCACGCCATGCCAATCTCCAGAGGTAACTCCATATTCAAATCAAACTGGATTGACGATTTCGGAGAATTCTATGGAAGAAACTTGTTTTTGGCTGAGACCTCCTCCACCACAGGTGGGTTAGATTCCTTACTTCAGCCAACCGGGCCATTAAAGAAAGCGCAAGAATTGGCCGCAAAAGCATTCGGTTCCAAGCGCACGTACTTTGCCACCAATGGTACTTCCACTTCCAATAAAATTGTTTTGCAGGCATTGGTAGAGCCGGGCGATGTTGTGCTTATAGATCGGGACTGCCACAAGTCGCATCATTACGCTATGGTGCTGGCAGGTGCTTATGTTACTTATTTGGATTCTTATCCACTGCAAAAATATTCGATGTATGGCGCAGTGCCGTTGACAGAAATCACAGGAAGACTTCACACTCTCAAAAAAGGCGGAAGGCTCGAACATGTGAAGATGCTAATCCTCACCAATTGTACCTTTGACGGGTTAGTCTATAATGTTGAAAAGGTGATGGAGGAAGTGCTCGCCATCAAACCAGACATGATTTTTTTATGGGATGAAGCGTGGTTTGGTTTTGCTGCTTTCACCCATACCTTCAGGCAAAGAACGGCCATGTACGTAGCCAATAAACTTTGTAAGAAATACAAAACCGATGAATACAAAGAACAGTATAAAAGCCATCTGGCAGACTTAAAGGAAAAAGGTGGTGATGTTACTCCTAAAATGCCCAACCCTGAGCTGGTGAAGATCAGGGTTTACTCCACACAGTCTACACACAAAACACTTTCTTCTTTTAGGCAAGGATCGATGATCCACATTTATGATGAGGAGTTTGAGCGTAAGGCAGAGACCTCATTTCATGAAGCGTACATGACACACACTTCTACCTCAGCCAATTATCAGATTCTGGCTTCGCTGGATGTGGGCAGGAGACAAGTTTCCTTTGAAGGATATGAATTAGTGGAAAAAAGTATCGAGATGGCAATGCTCTTGCGCGCAAAGATCAATGATCATCCAAAGCTTCGAAAGTATTTCAAAATCCTTACTATTAAGGACATAATACCCGATCAGTATCGCCAATCTGGCCTTACAGAGTATTATCATCCCGACAACGGATGGCAACGTTTGGAGGATTCCTGGGCCTCAGATGATTTCGTACTAGATCCTACTAAGATCAATTTGCATATTGGTAATACCGGAGTGGATGGTGACACCTTCAAGAACAAATACCTGATGGATCAATTCCATATCCAAATCAACAAGACTTCAAGAAATTCAGTGTTGTTTATGACCAACATTGGTACCACAAGAAGTTCGGTGAGTTATTTAATAAGTGCGCTATTAAAAATTGCAGATCAAATAGACCTTCAGTTCGATGCGTTAAATCCCGAGGAGAACAGAATTCTTCAAGATAAAATTTACTCCCTTACAGAGCAGGCTCCGCCCCTTCCCGATTTCAGTTATTTTCACGACTCCTTCCGTGCTGTGGCTGGCATTCCTGGAGGAAGAATGAGGGAAGCTTATTTTCTCGCCTATCAGGAAAAAAAATGCGAGTATGTAAAACTTTCTGACTGCAAAAAGTTAATGGAAGAAGGAAGGCATTTGGTTTCCTCTGCATTTATAATTCCATACCCTCCGGGTTTCCCTGTGTTGGTACCCGGTCAGGTGATGACCAAAGAAATCCTTGATTTTCTCCAGGCATTAGATGTGAAGGAAATTCACGGCTATCGACCTGAATTAGGATTGCGTATTTTTACCAATGCTGCATTAAATCGCCATCAATCCGGAACTGCCTTGATGGGAGCTGCCTCTGGCATGAGTGCGATGGGTGGTGCCGGAAATGGTAAAAGAAAAAGTAAAACGACAACACCTAAAAACAACTGATCCATCATACATTTATCAATCTAACTGCATCTATTAGATTGAATTAATATTCATTGGAAACAAGTTAGACTTAATGACCGAACATCCAGCAGAACGAGCAACTTTAAAGCGCGGAATCAGCAAAGTTGGATTTTTCTGTCTTGCTTTTGGGGCCATGATAGGTGTGGGCTGGGTAACCGCTATGGGGCCATGGCTAAAAACAGCAGGGCCAATTGGGGCGAGCATCGGATTTGTAATTGGTGGTACGCTCATGCTCTTCATTGGACTTTGTTATGCAGAAGTCACGGCTATGCTCCCGGTGTCAGGTGGAGAAGTAGCTTATGCCTATAAGGCCTACGATACATCAAAATCATTTATAGTCGGCTGGTTTCTTGCCTTTGGTTATATCTCCGTCTCTGCATTCGAAGCCATATCCATTGGCAAAATCACCAGCTACCTCTTCCCAGCTATAGACCGGTGGCCTCTCTACAGCATCAATGGAGATACAATTTATGGAAGTCATCTTTTGTTGGCATTATTTTTTGTCTCCTTAATCACCTGGATCAATTATGTTGGCGTACAAGGGTCAATGCGATTCCAGGTTTATCTCACAATAGCATTTTTGATTATAGTGCTAGCGGTAGTGGTTGCTTCTTTTTACAAAAGCGATATCAACAACCTGAAACCGTATTTTGTGTCCAATCAAAATACAGGCATCCTTGGAGGCATTCTCGCGGTATTTGCTACAGTTCCTTTTTGGCTGGTGGGCTTTGATACGATACCCCAGGGAGCTGAAGAAGCAAAAGCGTCTGTCTCTCATCGCGCCATAGGGTTGCTTATTATCATTTCCATTGTGGCCGCTGTTTTGTTTTATATCCTGCTCATCATTAGTACATCCATGATCGGCAATTGGCAATTGTTACTAGAAGCAGAATTGCTCACCGCCAAAGCCTTTGAGTTGGCCTTCGGTTCTCAGCTTATTGTGGATGGAATTCTTGTTGCTATCCTCATCGGCTTACTCACCAGCTGGAATGGTTTCTTTTTAGCGGGATCGCGTGTGCTTTTTGCCATGGGTCGAGGGAGAATTATTTCTCCGGTATTGGGTAAATCACATCTGAAATATAAAACACCATACAAGGCTGTGCTCTTCAGCGGAATGGTTACCCTGATCGCTTCCCTTCTCGGGCGTGGCGCAATGGTTGCTTTTGTAGACGTAGGTTCATTCTGTATAGCCGTTGCATTTTTGGGTGTGTCCTTTTCTTTTATTAAATTAAGAAAGTCATTCCCCAATCAACACCGCCCTTATCTGACTCCAGGCGGAAAAATAACTGGGTACATCTCCATATCTGGCGCTATCATCATCCTGCTGGCCATCACACTTCCAGGAAGTCCTGCCGCATTAGTTTGGCCGTTGGAATGGATGATTCTTCTGTCTATGAGTGTTTTGGGAATTGTATTTTGGGTGATCTCAAAAAAAAGCAGAGATACCACTACAAAGGAGGAGCGAGATTATCTTATATTAGAAAAGTTTAAATAATTTTTGGTTTTAAAGGCTGTTGTTATGAAAAAGAAAAGTATATCAAAAAAGAAATCAACTACAAGGGCTACAAAAAAAATAGCCGTTAAATCAAAGAAGCCTGTAAAAGCCACAAAGAAAGCAGCTAAGAAAAAAGCGGTAAAGAAAACCAAAAAGAACGCTTTACCAGTACTTAATGGCATCTCTGATATCAGAAGATTTTTCTATCGCAACGAAACTCCCATCTACTTTATTAGCGCCACCAACTTCAACCTGCTGGGTGCAGATGAGTGGATCAAAGGTTTTAAATTCATTTGCTACATTGAATGTTTTGATGGGCTGCATCCCAATGTATTTTCACCCAAGGAAGAACTTCCACACGAGGAGTTTCAAAGCATCGAGGACATCAATAATTATCTCTTAGAGCACAAAGAGGTAGTAGACTATATTAAAAGCAGAGGCGAAAAAGGAAAAGCGCTCTTTCTTATGTTTGATGGACGCACAGAAAAGCTAGCCAAAAAATTAGGCCTTGAAGTCTGCTTCCCTTCTGCAAAAATGAGGACCTCCATGGACAACAAAGTGAACACCAATCGCATTGCCGAAAGAGCGGGAGTTCCTTGCGTACCTTATTTGTTGAGTAAAGTAAAAAGCTACAAACATCTTACTTCCATCACCAAAAAGAAATTAGGCACTGACCTGGTAATCCAAACCCCCTTTGGCGACTCAGGCCATACTACATTTTTTATTTCCAATGAAAAGGAATGGGAAAAGTATGCGGATGAAATTGTAAAGGAAAAGGAAGTAAAAGTGATGAAGCGGATCAACTGCCGTGGGTCTGCAATCGAGGCATGCGTAACACAACATGGTACCGTTGTAGCGCCCCTAATGACCGAGTTGGTAGGTTTTAAAGAATTGACTCCCTACAAAGGAGGTTGGTGTGGCAACGAAATCTATGCGGATGCTTTTACACCAACCATTCGATCAAAAGCCAGAAAATACACCCAGCTTTTTGGAAATCAGCTGAGAAAAGAAGGCTACAAAGGATACTTTGAGTTGGACTTTCTTATTGATCAGGACAATCAGCAACTGTATTTGGGTGAATTGAATCCGAGAATTACCGGAGCGAGCTCTATCACCAATCATGCAGTGTTTGCTCTGTCTGATATGCCATTAATATTGTTCCACATGCTGGAATGGATGAATCAACCCTATAAAATAAGTATTAACGCTATTAACAGGCGCTGGTTCAAAGCAGAGAACATTGACTCCTGGGGACAGCTTGTCATCAAATACACAGAAAAAGAGGTAAAAATAATAACACAAGCACCACGCTCTGGAATTTATATTATGAATCCTGATGGCACCATCAAGTTTTCCAGAATGGACACACACAGGCGTGCGGTGGAAAAAGAAAACGAAGCTTTCTTTTTAAGAATAAGCCGAGCCAATGATTATTTCTATGAAGGTGCAGATATGGGTATCCTCGTTATGCGGGGCAGGCTTATGACCGATGACTTTCAATTAAAACCCCGGGCAAAAAGCTGGATTGATGCTATTAAACGTTCTTATGCAGCCGTGCCATTTACTGTTGTCAAAACACCAAAACATGAAGCAGCAGAAATCGGTGGCTTTAAAATGATATAAGTTTCGAATGCACATTTCTTTCAATTGTATTCAGGAAGATAAACCTGGTGAAAAGTGGAAAGCCCTTTTCGACCGGACATGGCCTCATTATAAAACATGGTTTTTATCAGAAGGTAGTATGGCCAGAAAAGGCTACCTCACTTCCTATTCAGAATTTAAACGCCATATGCCAGAGCTTTTGCCAATGTACGATCATCTGGTGATGCTGGCGGGTGGTGGCGATCTTGAAGGAAGATTTTTAAGTATGTATTGTCCACCCGCCTACATGTCCGGATGTTCGCAGGTGGCGTGGACAAACGGTAGCGCCTCCCTTATCCGCAACTATGACTACAGTTTCAAAATGTTTGAAGGGACCATGATGTACACCAACTGGTTGCAGCCTGTCATAGGGGTAAGCGACTGCACCTGGGGATTGTTGGATGGAATGAATGCCAGTGGCCTTGCCGCCTCCCTCACCTTTGGTGGTCGCAAAATCGTGGGTTCTGGCTTTGGTATACCTGTCATCATCCGGTATATCCTTGAAATTGCAAAGACTGTGGAAGAAGGTATTGCAATATTAAACAGGGTGCCTGTACACATGGCTTATAATGTTACTCTGATCGATAACACTGGCAATTACTCTACCGTGTATTTATCTCCCGATCGCAAACCTGTGATTGTAAATACCCCAGTGGCCACCAACCACCAGATGGAGGTAGAGTGGGGCGACTACGCCTCATTGACTGGCACCATAGAGCGGAAAAGATACCTGGATGAAGTGATAACTTCTCCTTTTGAAACTGAAGCCAGCATGGTCAATCGTTTTTTACACCCTCCGCTATACAATACCAACTTCGACAAGTCTTTCGGCACACTTTACACTATCATATACAGGATCAATGCCAGGAATATAGAAGTACTGTGGCCCCATAAACATATTTTTCAATCGTTTGACATCTTTACTGAAAACCTCGTTGCTCCGCTAGAAACAGATATTTTTAGCTAGTGAATCTGGGTACAGCCATTCTGGAACAGACACTGGCTTATTGCTCATTTCTTTCTATCTTTTCATGTAAATCTTTATTATGAAGATCACCATACTGCCTTTAACAGCCGCATATATATTATTTTTTCAATTCCTTTTTATTTCAGCCGTATATGGCCAGCGCGAACCGGTGCTTAATCAAATTCAAGTGCCTCACGATTATTACTTCAGGGAAATGTATCTTCCTCAGCTTACTACCGGACCCAGTTCCGTCACCTGGTCACCTGAAGGAGAAGAAATAGTCTACAGTATGGCAGGTTCGCTTTGGCGCCAAAAGGTTGCGGAAACTACCGCTACACAATTAACCAATGGACCTGGTTACGACTACCAACCTGACTGGGCAAGTGATGGTAGCTCAATTGTTTTCACCCGATATTCTGGCAAAGCACTCGAATTGCAATTACTTGACTTATCGAACAACAAAATAACCCCGCTTACTGCTAATGGAGATGTAAACCTCGAACCCAGGTTCTCACCTGATGGCTCACAAGTTGCATTTGTTTCTACCAAAAATACCGGGCACTTTAGAATTTGGGTGGGCACTTTAAAAAATGGCAAGCTGGAAAGCAGGCCACTTTCTAATGAACGTGAAACAAAAACACCAAGGTATTATTATAGTCAATGGGATCATCAACTCAGTCCTTCCTGGTCACCCGATGGCAAGCAACTGGTGTTTATTTCCAATCCAGATAATATTTATGGCACAGGGTCGATATATACTTCAGAAATCAGTAACCCAGATCAACTTATCCTGATCCAAAAAGAAGAAACCTCCTGGCGCACCAAACCCGATTGGTCTTCAGATGGGAAAAGAATAATTTATGCCTCTTATTTAGGAAGACAATGGCATCAATTGTGGATCACTACCGCAAAAGGAAATGGCGACCCCTACCCTATGACTTATGGAAAATTTGATGCAACAAATCCCCGGTGGTCTCCTGATGCCAATCGAATTGCCTACATCTCCAATCAGGACGGTAACACCGCACTATGGATTCAGGAAGTTTTAGGCGGAAAAACATATCCTTTACCCCTACTCAAAAGAAATTATTTAACACCACACTCGAACCTTGCACTTAGCATAGTCGATCAAGAGGGAAAAAAGGTGGCTGCCAGAGTATCTATTACCGGTTCAGATGGCAGAAGTTATGCACCGGATGATGCCTGGATGCATGCGGATGATGCCTTTGATCGCACAAAACAGTCTTTTGAAAACCACTACTTCCACACGCAGGGCACGTCCAATATTACCCTTCCTATTGGAAAGGCTGTCATTACTGTTTATCGTGGCCTGGAAAACACTATTCAAAAACAAGCCATTCAAATCAGTGACGGGCCTGCAACTGTTGCCGTAACTATTTCTCCGCTATCATTACCCGAAAACTGGAATAAGCATTGGGTAAGCGGAGATGTGCATGTTCACATGAATTATGGAGGACATTATCGCAATACCCCCACCAGACTTGTAACACAGGCCAAAGCCGAAGACCTGGATATAGTTTTCAACACAATAGTAAATAAGGAACAGCGTATTCCTGATATGGATTACTTCTCTACGCAACCAGATCCAGCCTCTACCCATGAGGTTTTATTGGCACATTCTCAAGAGCACCATACCAGTTTTTGGGGACACCTGGGTTTACTGGGTTTAAAGGATTATTATCTCCTCCCCGGGTATTCGGCTTATCCTAACACCGCTATTCAAAGTGCTCATCCCTCTAATTCTGTGATTGCCGATTTGGCACACGAACAAAATGCTTTAGTGGGATACGTACACCCCTTCTATGATGCTCCAGACCCGGGCAAAGAAAGCATTAGCCATGCCCTGCCTATTGATGCGGCTTTGGGTAAAATAGATTATTACGAAGTGGTCGGCTTTAGCTGGCACCGGCCAAGCGCAGAAGTATGGCACAGATTACTCAACTGTGGTTTTAAAATAAGTGCTACAGGAGGAACTGACGCGATGGCCAACTATGCCTCATTACGAGGCCCCGTAGGCGTAAATCGAACCTATGTACAAATGGATGACTTGCCCGTAGCACCTTCGCAGAAAGAAGCGGCCTGGCTGAAAGGACTGAAAGAAGGCAAAACGATGGCTACAAATAGTGCCCTTCTGCACTTTGAAGTAAATGAAAAGAACCCTGGATCTGAAATTCGATTGCAAGGCAAAAAAATTAAGGTTTCGTATAAAGGATTTATGAGGTCAATTATCCCCATGGATCATCTTGAGATCATAAGCAACGGAAAAGTATTAAAAACGATTGAACTGAAAGGAGACAGAACTTCGGCAGATCTATCCGGTACTATTACAATTGACAAGAGCTCCTGGTTATTGCTAAGGGCCTGGAATGATGATGCAGTTCCAGCCATTCAGGACTATTACCCCTATGCTACCACGGGACCTGTCTATTTGATAGTCAACAACAACCCCATTCATTCTCCGGAAGATGCCAGATATTTCATCCAATGGATAGATAAGGTATACGAATCTGCAAGTAAGCATGTTTATTTAACAGAATATGAGCGCGACCTTACTTTAACCAACATCCTGGAAGCCCGTAAGATTTATGAAGCTCAAAACTGAAGTCAGCTGCTCAAAAAAATAACACCGCTTAGCTGGTTACTCTCTTTGAGAAAATATTATTGAGAGTAAGTGAATCTTATATGACACTAAAACGTATTAGTAGTGAGTCATTTAAGTAATTTTACAAATTGGAAATTAGTTTTTTCTTATTAATGAAAGTCAAATCTACAGTAGCAGATATAAAATTAGGCGTTAATCTGATTGCTCAGAATTTAAAGGATGAGCTACGCATTAGGGCAGAAGAAAAGTTGGGATCCAAACAAATAGATTGGAGCACCATATATATTACGGGTAAAGAAGGATTTAAGGAGGAGGTAGCAAAGCGACTCTATCACTCGCATATTGCCTATATGCCAGGGTATATTGGCAATTCTTTAGGAGCAACAGATCATGATATGTACTGGATAGATAAGGATTTGGATGATCGATCCTTTAAGCTGGCTATTGGGGCAAAAGCCATCTGGAAGTATAGAATAAGGGTATATAAAAGCCTCGAAGAATTCGTTTCGGCTCAAAACAAGGAAACCAGCTCCTTTACACCCCACGATATGAAATTGATCGAAGAGATGAGAAAGGGGCATACCCCCAAAATCCAGCCCCTCCATAGCAATTAGCTTGTTCTGCGTATAGCACATGGTTCCTTGTGATTCTCCCAAAGTCACTTTTCCTTGCGAAACAACGTATTGAACTACAACAGTATCTTGCTTGCCAAGGGTATTTTAGAAGCAAGTTGGCCAAAAATCAAAAATCAGTTAGGTAATTCGAAACTATTAGTTTGGCCTTTTGCGTTTAGTATACAGTAGCAAATTGATAACATTATGAAAACGACCAAAATAGGATTGATTGCAATCCTACTGATTGGATCAATAGGATTGGTAAACGCACAAAGTACGCAAGGGAAAAAAGACAACCGGAAATCACAACGGATTGGAAAAGCTCAAAGAGAAGCCGAAGCCAAGATGATGTTTGACAAAGCCAGGAAACTGGTGGAAGAAAAAAATCTTGTGTTAGAGGCAATTACAGTGAGAGGAAAGTATGGTAGTACAGTGAATGTTGGTCCTAACAATTTCATTATGGTAGACAATGATGACTTTGTACTTCAAACTGCTTTTGTTGGTGGAGTAGGTTTTAATGGATTAGGTGGTATAACGGCAAAAGGAAAAGTAACCAGCTACCAGATAAGTCAGAATGAAAATAACAACATGATCACTGTTCTGGCGCAGGTCAGTACCTCAAGCATTGGTCAAGGAACCCTTACCATTCAAGTAGGTATTTCCGGTAATGCGTCTGCCACTTTTGTAAACAACTGGGGTGGACGAATAGAATTCAATGGGTCTATAGAAAGTGTGCAGGAATCAAAGGTGTATGAGGGGATGAGAAGGTTATAAATACAATAGGAGAAAGGTGCTAATATAAAATAGCACCTTTCTCACCATAAAATTTATGGGGTAATTCCTAAAATGACTTTCTTTTAATTCTCAGGAACCAAAACTTTATCAATCACATAAACAATACCATTAGCACAAGGTACAGTAGCAATGATATTGGCGCCATTTACAGAAATTTTATCACCAACTTTAGACACCATGACATTCTTCATGTTTGCCTGATTTAGCCTTTGGCCATCACGCATCATGTTTTCTCTCATTACTCCGATGTAGACATGGTTTTCCAAAATGTCCCTCAACTGATCCTGATTTTCAGGCTTCACTAAGTTTTCTACGGTACCAGCAGGTAATTTATCAAATGCTTCATTGGTTGGCGCAAAAACAGTAAAAGGTCCGGCATTGGCCAATGCGTCTACATAGGCGGCTGCTTTTAGTGCCGCCACAAGGGTAGTATGGTCTGCTGACCCAGCAGCCACCTGAACAACGTTTTGTTGTGATACATCATCTTGAACAGAGGCTTGACCTCCATCTACTGTACTTGCAACAGAGGTAGTGCCTTCCGTTTGGTTACCAGGATTTGAACTGCATGAGAATAAGATGGCAGCAAACGCCATCGCTGAATATTTAAATAATTTCATAGGGGATGAGTTTAGTTTCAACACCACGAAGGTGCTATGGAATAGCTAAACAGACAATGACTTTAATCATACACCTATATAACATTGGTCAAGGTGCCAGAAAACAAGTTTTCAATATGATCGCGATCATATTGAAAGGATTACTTAAATATCCTTTTTTAAGAATTTTCGCATTGCGATAAACATTGGAAGCGCAGCCCACAAGAGTAATAACAGGAATGAGTAAATAATCCCAACACTGCTTCCGAAAAACTGTTTATAGAAGGCTCCTGTATACCCCATCAATGCGGAAATATCTAATTTTAATAAGATGATTATGCGCGCCAGATCTACAGGGTTTAAGGAAACAAGAGCCAGTGTTACTTTTTCTAAAGGGTAGTCACTGAATGCATATATTACATAAAGCACAAACCCGTCATAAATAAGGGTAAAGTAAAACCAGAACAAAAGTGAAAGCCCAATTCCTTTGGCCTTGTCACGGGTAAGTACCGATGCACTAAATGCAAGCGCCACAAAAACCAGGGTAAGCAATACTCCTGACAAAATCAGGTACACCGTATCCATACCCTGACTAAATAGGGTTACAGGTACTCCCACCCCAACAATATAGGCAAGGCAAAGTGCCAGGGATACTGCTGCAAACTCACTCAGAAATATTGATTTTCTATTAATAGGTTGTGAGAGCAAAAGCTCAATAAACTCATAGGAATTAAAAAAGTGAATGGTGGTAAAAATGATACTTACCAGCGGAACCACCATTAAAATAATATTCAATAGACTCAGAATGGCTTTATCTGAATTACCTTCTAAACTGAACATCGACAGGGTAACGAGAAACAGAAAAAAGGTGTATAGAATAACAAACTTGTTTCTTAGAATGTCCAGCAGAACATATTTGGCTATCTTAATCATACTGTCACATTATTTTGAGTTCTTCTCATTATTGTAGCAATAGCTTTTCCAAGCTTTACCTCTCCGGTCTCTTCCTTAAGCAATGCAATGGAGTCATTATAAATTAAAGAACCATTATCCAGGTACAATGCATGAGAGGACAACTCATCGAGATCGCTAAGAACATGCGAGGTGATAATGAATATTTTGTTATCCCCCATTTCCTTCAAAATTTTTTCCTTAATCACTTCAACGGCCAATGGATCCAATCCAGCAGTAGGCTCATCGAGAATAAACACCTTGGGCTTAAATAAAAAAGCCAACGCTGCACTTACCTTCTGACGTGTTCCTCCGGAAAGTGTGTGCATCCTTTTATTCATCATTTTATCCAATCCAAATCCCTCAATCAATTCTTCATCAATTGCTTTGCTGTCGGATCGAAGGTCTTTAATCATTTCAAACAACTGCCCTATCGTCATGTTGTCTGGGTATCTGCCAATTTGTGGCATATATCCAATCATTTTTCTATAGGCCCATTGCCCTAAAATTGATTCTCCATCTACTTCAATCTTACCTCTGTCAGGTACAACCATTCCCAGTATACACTTTATTAAAGTTGTTTTACCTGATCCATTTGGTCCAATGAGTGCATAGGATCGTCCCGTTTCAAATTGGGCACTTATTGATTTCAATACATCCAATGCACCAAAACGTTTTTCTATTTCAGATACTGATATCATAAGGTTTCATTACAGGAACATCATCTTTTAAATTTTCCGGTGTTACCACAGGAATTATTTTTTCTGCCCGGTCCAATAAAAACACCAAAAAGCTTCTCCACAACATTACCGCTGTTGGCATCTTTTCAATAATCATGGAATACATGCTTACGGGATGAAAGGGCACATCGCCAACCCCATCTTTGTCAAGGTCATAGCCCCCGTATTTATCCCAGTAATTACTCCTAATTGTATTTAGGGTCATAGAACCATTGGTTCCCATGTCGAACGAGTTAGCAATGAAATTGTTCTCTTCAAATATATTGTCATCACAGCTTGCCTGCAGTTTTATACCCCATCCATTTCCACGAAATTCGTTCCCCTTAAAATTACTTCTGCTACAGGCTTCCATGTATATGGCCACTGTATTCCTTATGAAGAGGTTGTGTTCAATGGTACTTTCACTTATTTCCTTTAGCAACAAACCAAAAACTGATGAGCCCCAGTTTTCTTCAAAACGATTGTATCTCATTGTAACTCCTTTGGAATACATTACTGCAATCCCAGAGCCATTATTTTTAAATAAATTTCTATTGTATTCATCATTGTGAGAAAACATGAAATGTAATCCATACCTGAGATTGTTTATACTGATGTTATTCTCAATTAAAGAGTTGGTCACAAATTCAAAATATATCCCATCGCGATGCCCATCCACAGTATTGTTCTTCACCGTTATTTTGTCGCTCTTCCATAAATGGATTCCATTTCCGGTGGCGCTTTCGTTAACAGCAGCAGCAGTGAGGGTATTGTTCTCAATCAAGCTTGATTTGCAATTGGCCAGATGGATGCCAAAAAATGCCATTTCAATTTTATTGTCCGCCAGGTATAAATTTCTTGCATTTTCTCCACCAATGGCAGCCTTATCATGCAAACTTGATACGCCAACATTGATAATATTAAAATTGCGAATAGTTACATTATTGGCCGTTATAGTAAATACCTCATGTTTAAATTCACCATCAACAACAGGATAATCTATTCCCAATAGAACAATCTCCTTGTTTACCTGGATATTACCTTCTCTGTAATGTCCGGGATTGACCAAGATTGTATCTCCGTTGTTTGCCTTCTGAATTGCGGTCGTAATTGAATTTGTTTCACCCGATTGTGAAACTGTCCAAGTGACGGCTTTAGAAGATAAGGTATACAGGAAAAGAAGTAGGGTAAAAAATATTCTCATTTAAACTCCGTCACCACCTCCCCCCATGAAAGGTAAATTCCATCCCACTTTTTTTTACTTTCTTCCATCAGATCATAATTCTCAAAAGCAGCAATTTGACTTGCCATGGGGCTTTTGATTTCATCAGCTCTGAGATAATAAGAATTACTTGCCTCTATAAAAGTACCAGGTCTTGCAAAATCGATGACCAATTTATGTGCATAATTTCCATGCTCAGCTTCATTGGCATTGTAGTAATCCAACATGCAATTAAGATCATCAAACTTGTAAATTTTTCCTTTGTTCGTAACCAATTCTGCTCCGAACTTATTGTCCATCAACTTCATCTTACAAGTATAGCATATATCCTTCCCATATTCCAACGGAACCGGCTCAGTAGAGCAGGACATTAACAAACCCGCCAAGGGAAAAACGAGAATAGCTGCCACCTTTTTGTCTATTTTTATTTCGTACACTAGAACTCCTATGAATACTATTGCTACCAGCATAAATATCCACCCTCCAATATCTGGTCCTGAGAACGCAGTGAAGTTCAACAATACCTTTGTACCTATTAAAGGAGGCTGATAGGACAAGCCAGGAATAATGATGGGAGCATCTGGGTTCAGGTTGTGTCCATAATCATAACCCCAAAGATAGAAATCTACTAACGCAGCGATACCAGTAACTACAAACAAGCCGATGTAACTAACAAGCATAAAGCGTTTGTTGATCAGTGCTGTAAGTAATCCGAATGCAATTATAAAACCAACGATGTATTTCATGTAACCAAACTCTGGAAACATCTCAACTTCGATGTGTTTCATTCCAATGTAATGATTCAATGCACTAATTATTTTCACATCACCCGAAATTGTATCAATCCAGATTTTCATCTCCAGTCCTTCTGGATATTGTGGCGCCCACATTAAAATCTGCCATAGCGGTACAAAGTAGGCAGACATAAGTGCTAAGGTGCACAGCGCAATAGTTATTCTTGAAATGGGTTTTAAAGACTTCATTTTTATGATTAGAATTTGTAAAGAAAGGTGCCCCCCAACCTGTTTGGGAGGCTACCCGATCTCAAACCTGTAAACTATGAGAAAACAGGTCTACTCATTGGTGCATGAAGATTAATCTTCTTCACCCGTTGAGAATTTTAATGGTGTATTGCTACCGGCAGGAGATACCCTTATGTAGCCAGACATTTCCTGGTGTAAGGCAGAACAGAAGTCTGTGCAGTAAAAAGGAACAACACCTGGCACCAAAGGTTTCCACTTTAATGTTTGTGTCTCTCCAGGCATAACCAATATCTCTGCATTAAGTGCACCACGTATGGCAAAACCATGTGGCACATCCCAGTCTTGTTCCAGGTTTGTTAAGTGGAAGTACACATCGTCACCTACACGTACACCTTCAATATTGTCTGGTGTTAAGTGTGAGCGTATGGCGGTCATATACACATGTACCTGGTTTCCATTGCGTTCTACTCTTGCTTTTCCTTCTCCCAAAGCAGCATAAGGATGCTTATTCTCTTCTAATTTGTAAATCTTGATCGACTTATCCATTATCAAACTTGCAGGCAATGCTTCCGCATAGTGGGGTTCACCTACAGTAGGGAAATCCAGTAACAACTGCATCTTATCCCCGGAGATATCATACAACTGGGCAGAATGTGCCAGTTCAGGGCCAGTTGGCAAGTAACGATCCTTTGTTATCTTGTTATAAGCCACCATATATTTTCCATAAGGCTTAGCAGTTGGACCACCCATTACACTCAAGTGACCTACAGAATAATAAGTAGGTACGCGATCTAAAATTTCAAGTGTTTTTACATTCCACTTTACGATTTCAGAAGACACAAAAAATGAAGTGTAGGCGTTGCCGTTGTTATCAAATTCCGTGTGAAGAGGGCCTAAGCCTGGCTTTTCTACTTCACCATGAAGTGCCGCTTCGTAACGGATAACAGGAATGCCTTCAAAGTCACCTTCATAATCTTTATCTGCGATGGCTTTTTGAAGTTTAGTGAAAGAAAAGACTGGCATAGTCGCGGCTAATTTTCCGCTTCCAACAATATATTCACCAGTTGGATCCACATCAGTGCCATGTGGTGATTTAGGGCATGGAATGAAATACACTATATCCTTCAATTCTGTAACATCCAAAACCATCACTTCATTCAGCATTGTGCTGGTAGCAGAATGTGTCGCTTCGTCATAGATATTGTGTGCATAATTAGCTCTCTCCACCTTGGCCTTTCCTGCCGCCAAATATTCTTCAGCCTTCTTCCAGTTTACAGCCATAATAAAGTCTTTGTCATTTTGAGAGGCATTTACCTCTAACAAAGTGTGTGCTTGCTCAGTATTATAAGTAGAGAAAAAGAACCATCCATGAGAAGGACCTTTACCTGCTCTACTTAAGTCATAGTTGAATCCTGGAGTACGCAACTGGAACTCAATGTTCATACGTCCTGTCTCCTGATTCACTTTGATAAAGCTGATTGATCCTTTAAAATTCTCTTTATAAGAATTAATAGGAACATCTTTGTTTGCCCCCATTGGTACACTGAAACGAGTACCTGCTACCAGATATTCTGTGTTTTCAGTGAGAAATGGGGAAGAGTGATTTCCTCCACTATTAGGTATTTCAAGTATCTCTTCAGTACGGAAAGATGAAAGTCCTACCCGTGCAACGCGAGGGGTATTATTACCATTGGCAAAAGCCCAACGCCCATCATGCTCACCTTTCGTAGTTGAAAGTGCAATATGGTGAAGATCGTCCCAAGGAACAGCACCATGTGAGGTGTTCAACATAGGCTTTGTTTCCTCACTATATCCGTAACCATTTTCAGGAAACACAGAAAAAACAGGAAGAATCTTCAATAATCTACCAGAAGGAATTCCGTAGACCAACATTTGTCCATTAAAACCTCCAGACACAAAACTGTAGAATTCGTCATATTGTCCAGGTGGCACATAGACCTTCTCAGCAGCACCCCCTGTCAGTGCTTGTTTTGGGCCCTGGGGTTGGCAATTATAGAGCGACAAAACTGCCGCAACAATTGCAAGGGTATAAAGGGATTTGATTAATTTATTCATATTAGTATAGGTTTGTTTTATATTAGTTTATATTATTTTTCTCCGTCATTCTGGCGCATAAACTCAAGAAGATCACGTGCGTCTCCAATAGACACGTTTTGGTTAGGCATACGCATCAAACACAACTCCAACAGTTTCTGTGCTTCCGGATCCTGATCCAGCATTACATCCACGTTGGTAATCATGTTCATAATCCACTCTGGTTTACGATTTTTGGTAATATCCTTCCAGCCTGGCCCCACCACACGCTTGTCATCCAGTCTATGGCAAGCAGAACACTTCATTTCATAAATTGCCAAACCTCTTGATATTCTGTCTTGCTCAAGAGGTGAATTAAGGGTAACCGATTTGACCGCACCAATTCCCTTTGTAGGATCGGTGAGTATATCCTCTACTGCTGAATTTTTGCTAGACTGGCCAGGAAGGCCTTCCTGATTTTGAGGTTTGTCGGGTGCACAAGAAAAAATCACAAGCCCCATTATTGTAATTAATATTAATCTCATGGTGTTCATAGTTTAAATTGAGTTTTAAATTGTTATTTTCCTTCCTATAATTTCAAGCTTTCCCTTTTCCTGCATTTTCTTAACCGCTCGTATTACTGTCTCCACACGCAAACCACTCATATCGGCCAATTGCTGCCTGGTAAAGGGAACAACATAGGGTCTTGCAGTCCGAATCACTCTCCTGGTGGCATCCCCAGATACAGTACCCCCCTTTAAATGCTTTAGTAAACTCATGATCCTATGTTCCGGATCGTGAAAAGAAATATCTGACAAGATCATAGACTTGTACCTCAGCCTATTACACAACACCTCATTAAGCTTCAAATGGATGTCAAAATTTTCTTGCAGCAAGTTAAAAAAATTATCCTTAGGGAGCCTAATTACCCGTGAATCCTCTAGTGCTATGGCAGTACTCGGGTAAGAAAAGTTGCAAAAAAGAGGTGGTTCGCCAAAACTGTCACCTGAAGAGAATATACCCTGTATAAATTCTCTCCCATCTGTACTGTTTGTCACCATTTTCAAAGCACCTTGCTCAAGCTGAAAGTAGTATATTGCCTTAGTCCCCTCCCTGAATAAGGTCTCATTCTTTCTCAAAGAAATTCTTTCTCCCTTATACGCTAATAGTCTGTCTTTATCGATCATAGGGGCTATTTTTTCAACACCCAAACCTACCTTAGGTTTGCCCCTCAAACCATGAGCAATATCATCTGGGTCAATGATTTTATGCATAAAAGCACCAAATAGGGGATTCCAGACGGATGTATAATCCAACAAAAAAGAAGGTACACTGAATTTCTTCTTCATATTTTAGCGGATGCAATATTCAGCCAAATTTCACTATTATTATATGACTCTGGTCATAATTTCATAAGAAGTAATGAGCCACCTCAA